>Ga0156062_101_pt1 | contig 209150 bp, 210 predicted proteins | sample RifCSPlowO2_02_FD_107715 | JGI IMG/M metagenome (GOLD analysis project Ga0156062, IMG submission 107715) | Candidatus Uhrbacteria bacterium RIFCSPLOWO2_02_FULL_48_18
TAACGGTCACACGCACATCACCCATATGTCCACCCATGCGTTGACCCTTGATAACTTTTCCTTGGCGTTGAGAACCAATGGAACCTCCCATACGTTGTTGATCTTTGTTACCGTGTGTTGCTTTACTTCCTGAGAAGTGATGGCGTTTCATCACACCAGCAAATCCACGTCCTTTTGAAACACCGACGATATCAACTTTTGTACCAGGAACAAAATCACTTACGCGAATCTTTGCTCCACGAACGTAATTTTCTGGAACACGCGCCACACGAAACTCACGCAATGTTTTCACTTGCGGAAGGTCTGTGAGGTGCCCCGCCTCACTCTTAACGAGTGATTTGGTTGTAACCTCAGATCCAACTTGAACCGCAACGTAACCGTCGCGTGATTCTTCGCGGATTTGGGTAACAATATTTGGCTCGGCTTTAATAAGCGTAACCGGAACGACGGTACCGTCATCCTTAAATTGTTGTGTCATTTCGACTTTGCGTCCGATGATAAATGGCATACGTGTTTTCAAATGCTTACTAGCACAAAAGCTAGAAGTCGAAAGTCATTTTTACAAATAACGTTCGGCTTCTAGCCCCTAATACAAGATCTCCAAAATTCTGGAGGAATACCGTTTGTACGAAGGAATTGTTGCTTACAATGTAATAATCTCCGGGACAATCGCTCAAAGCTCAGGAAGGTTTTCTTGCAAGTACGTACCAGATGCGTAAGATCTTTCTTCCTTGTTTAATTGATTGCTTGATTCAGTCAGGCTTCAGAAGAAAGAAAAGTTCTTTTCTCTGAAACCTGACCGAAGTCAGGGTTATGTTTTGATTTCGACATCAACACCAGCTGGGAGGTTTAAACTCATCAAGGCATCAATAGTTTTGTCTGTTGTTTCTGTGATGTCAATAATGCGCTTATGAATACGCATTTCAAACTGATCACGAGAATCTTTGTGGACGAACGTAGAGCGGTTAACGGTATATTTCTTCTTCTCTGTTGGAAGAGGAATTGGGCCAATCACTTTTGCTCCGGAACGCTCAACTGTTTTCAAAATCGTTTCTGTAGCTTGATCAATGATCTTGCTATCATATGCACGAATTTTGATGCGCAAGCGTGGCTTGTCCTCTTGTTCTTTTTTTGTAGTTGTATTGCTCACAATTATGAAAGAAAGAACGATGTGTAAGGAGCGGGAAGCGCCCCTTACACGTTAAATTACTTGATAATTTTTACAACGATTCCGGCTCCAACTGTTTTTCCACCTTCGCGAATAGCGAAGTTCATCTTTTCTTCCAAAGCAACTGGGTGGATGAGTTTAACGGTTGCGCTAACAGTGTCTCCAGGCATAACCATCTCTGTTCCTTCTGGAAGAATAACTTCACCTGTTACGTCTGTTGTACGGACGTAGAACTGAGGCTTGTATCCTTTAAAGAATGGTTTGTGGCGTCCACCTTCTTCTTTTGTGAGGGCGTAAATTTCTGCTTCGAATTCTGTGTGAGGGGTGATGGATCCTGGTTTTGCAAGGACCATTCCGCGCTCAACATCTTCTTTCTTGATTCCGCGAAGCAAAATTCCAGCGTTGTCACCAGCAAGTCCTTGAGCCAAAGACTTGTTAAACATTTCGATTCCAGTAACGATTGTTTTTTGTGGTTCTTCGTGGATTCCGACCAATTGAACTTCATCGTTCAAGTTGATAGTTCCGCGCTCAATGCGTCCTGTTACCACTGTTCCACGTCCTTCAATAGAGAAGACGTCTTCAATTGGCATGAGGAGTGGCTTGTCTGTTTCACGAACTGGCTCTGGGATGTAGGTGTCGAGCGCATTCACGATATCCATGATGCATTTTGAAGCAGCTTCGTCTGTTGGGTTTTGAAGGGCTTTCAATGCAGATCCGCGAATAACAGGTACTTCGTCGCCTGGGAATTTGTATTTTTTCAAAAGATCACGAACTTCTTCTTCAACAAGATCAATAAGTTCTGGGTCGTCAACCATGTCTACTTTGTTCAAGAAGACCACCATGGCTGGAACTCCAACTTGGTGCGCGAGCAAAATGTGCTCACGTGTTTGTGGCATTGGGCCGTCTGCAGCAGAAACAACCAAGATTGCGCCGTCCATTTGAGCAGCACCTGTGATCATGTTTTTGATGTAGTCAGCGTGTCCTGGACAGTCCACATGAGCGTAGTGACGCTTTTCAGACTCATATTCACAGTGAGCGGTTGCGATCGTGATTCCACGAGCTTTTGACTCTGGAGCTTTGTCCAAATCGTCCATTCCCTTTGATTGTGCAGCAAGTCCTCTCGCACCCAAAACGGCGAGGAGGGCAGCTGTTGTTGTTGTCTTACCGTGGTCAACGTGACCAATGGTTCCAACGTTAACGTGCGGCTTGGTGCGCGCAAATACTTCTGCCATAAAGATGAGAAAGGGCTTAACGCCCAAAATTAATTTTTGCTTATTTATCGAAAAGAGTTGACCTTTCGAGACAGGCGAAAGTATAGCAAACCCTTTTAAATCGCGCAAGTCTTACTCAATCGGTTCGAGATAAAACTGTTCTTCACCAAAATCCTCCTCATTTTCTGCTAATTTTGGTGGAATTTCTTCAATTTTTGTCTCTAAAATAGATTCAGGAACGGAACCCATGACGAACTCCTGTGTATACTTTTTATACTGTTCCTCAAGATTTACCGCCTCCTCCTCAGATAATTGAGCCAAATCCCAGGTTTCACCCACCTCTCCCGCCGGCTTCATCGTGTTCCAGATGTCTGGAGTGTTTTCAACGACGGACTCCTCAGGCTCCTCATTCTTGGACAAAAAGTCACTGTTTGCATCCCAATCACCCAGACGTTTTTGCTCTTCTTCAAACCGATTCCACTCATCTTCAGCCATTTCTTCATCAAAACCCGTCTCATTGCGAAGATCTTCATACCGATCGAGCCCCATCACAACATAAACATCTTCCCCATCCGGATCCGTAACAATCATAGTGTCACCGGTTTTACGAACCAGATTCAAGATGCGTTTGAGCTGATCTTTCATATGTCCGCATTTTAGTCGATTCGAGCCCCCTGTCAAGCAGATTTTTGAATGATTTTCTCAATGATTTCGCGCTTTTTTAGGTAATCTTTGAATTCGACAATTTGTCCCCGCGCGCGAGCAAGATTATGAGCGCGTCGAGATGCATATCGAGACGCATCCCAACCAAAGTAATCGTCAACAAAGTAATCCGTCATGAATCGGCAAGCAAGCTCGAGCGTGATCGTTCCAATTGCTTTTCCGACGTATTTACGCTCTGTTTTCGTTAAAAATGTTGCGTTCGAGGCATATCCCTTCCAAGCTGCGCGGAACATTGGGATCGAAAACACACTCTTCGGGTCATCTTCCCTTCCACCACACCAAGAACGAAACGCATCCCCAAGCTCAACGAGCACAGGTCGGCGATTCACTGTGTCGAGATCCACAAGCGCTTTTGCTTTTCCAACTTTATCGAAAAGAATGTTCGAAATTTTTGGATCACCGTGAATCACGCGAAGTGGCAATGTGTTAGGTAAAAAAAATCTTGGTGTTTGCTCGAGAAGAAACACAACATCATGAATAACATCGAGCATAAGTTCAGAGTCGCGATACGCATCAACCGTGTGGCGAAACTTTTCGAAAAGCGCCTCTGTATCATGCAAAATTTTCTTCGATTGAAATTTATACGGCATCAATGCGACTGTTTCGTGGAACCGCGCATAAATCTTCCCCGCTTCCGTCGCCATCTTCGCATCCTTTAATAAGGAGACGGTTTTTCCAGGAACAAATGTCTGTACGCGCCACTTCCATTCCCCATCATCGACGAGCACTTCGCCCTTTTTTGAAAGAAGACACTCGGGTGCGAGGAACTTTTCTTCCTTCAAATATTTTGTGACAACCAAAAAATCGTTCGCGATTTCTTTCGACGCAAGTACCGGGTGTAAACGTTGGATGATATACTGCTTCCGATCATTCTTGATGCGATATGTTTGGTGAATGAGTCCGCTTGCGAGTTGTTTTGTCGAAGTGACTCTCGTAAACCCAAACGCAACTAACACTTTTTTTGGAATCATATGGTTTTTCTTTATCTTCTCTTGGGTATCATTGGAATTGGTGCGCTTTTTTACCTCTTCTTCGCCACACGCGATTTGATTTGCGTCATGATTCCAACATTCGCCGGCGGCGGAATTTATGTTGGCACTCCCGTCGAAGCTATTCCTGCCATGCTTGAACTTGCGAATATCCAGCCGAACGATATCGTCATGGATCTCGGAAGCGGCGATGGTCGATTGCTCATTGCGGCCGCAAAAGCTGGAGCGAAAAAATCGATCGGGTATGAAATTCAACATTGGCTTGTGAAGCAGTCTCGCGAGTTGGTCGAGAACGAACATCTTTCCGACAAAATCGAAATACGTCCTGAATCATTTTGGCATGTTGATGTTTCAAACACAAATCTCGTGTTGCTCTACCAGATCTCTTACGCCATGAAAGGAATTGAAGAAAAGTTACAAAAAGAATTGCCGGTTGGTGCGAGAGTGGTAGCAAATGGATTTAAGTTTCCGAAATGGAAAGAGGAGAAGACAATTGAGAATGTGAGATTATATATCAAAACCTAAAACCGAGCCTCGTGTGAGGCTCGGTTTTTTCTTTTTCTAATCGTTTAACCTCCAACACGTCTGTTCTGTCCTCCACGTTTCTCAATAATTTCCTTTGACACGTTACTTGGAACGGAATCGTAGTGATCAAATTCCATGGAGTAACTTGCGCGGCCCTGGGTCATGCTGCGAAGCGTTGTTGCGTAGCCGAACATTTCTGCGAGTGGAATAAACGCGAGGATGACTTTTGCTCCTGAGCGGTCTTCCATGCTTTGAATTTGTCCGCGCTTTGCGTTCATGTCTCCAACAACAGATCCCATGAAGTCTTCTGGTGTAACTGTTTCAACTTTCATGATTGGCTCCATGAGTTCCACGCCAGCTTTCTTTGCTGCGTCTTGGAACGCCATCGATCCTGCGATTTTAAAGGCGGCTTCGGAAGAGTCGACATCGTGGAAACTTCCATCAGTCAAGATAACCTTAACGTCGAGAAGAGGATATCCAGCGATAACTCCGCGATCTGCGGCTTCGTGTGCACCTTTTTCGATTGGATTAAAGAATTCTTTTGGAACGGATCCACCTTTAATTTCTTCTTCAAACTCGAATCCAGATCCTGGTGGCAATTTTTCGATACGCACAACTGCGTGTCCGTATTGTCCCTTTCCACCGGTTTGACGAACGTATTTTCCTTCTCCTTCCGCGTTTCCTTTAATGGTTTCGCGGTAAGAAACCTGTGGAGTTCCAACGTTACAGTCAACGGAGAACTCGCGCTTCATACGATCGACAATAATGTCGAGGTGAAGTTCTCCCATTCCGGAAATAATGACTTGGTTTGTTTCCTCGTCCGTACGAACGCGGAAGGTTGGGTCTTCTTCAGCCAATTTTTGAAGAGCAACTCCCATTTTTTCTTGGTCTCCTTTTGTTTTTGGTTCAATCGCAATCGAGATAACTGGTTCTGGGAACACAATCGCCTCGAGCAAAATTGGGTTTTCAGGATCACAAAGTGTGTGACCAGTAAATGTTTCTTTGAGTCCTACCATTGCGGCGATTTCTCCCGCAAACACTTCTTGAATTTCTTCACGGGTGTTTGCGTGCAAGCGGACGATACGTCCGACACGTTCCTTTGCCCCGTTTGAAGAGTTCAAAATGTATGTTCCTGCTTTTACCGAACCGGAGTACACGCGGAAAAAGGCGAGCTTTCCAACAAATGGATCCGCTGCGATCTTAAACGCGAGGGCGGCAAATGGTTCAGAATCAGAGGAGTGACGATCAATGATGATTTCATGATCATCTGGATCTGTTCCGTGAAAGGCTGGAACATCGAGTGGGCTTGGAAGATACGCAACAACCGCATCCAACAAAAGTTGAACACCTTTGTTTTTCAGCGCGGAACCACACATGATTGGAATGAATTCGTTTGAGATGGTTGTGCGACGAATCACAGGATTCATTTCAGCCTCGGTAATAAATTCACCGGCCAAATATTTTTCCATGAGCTTCTCGTCATTTTCACAAACAGCTTCAACGAGGATGGTGCGATATACATCTGCTTTCGCTTTGTAATCTTCTGGAATATCCGTCTCTTCAATTTCACGTCCGGTTTCATCTCGGTACATGAACGCACGCATTTTCAAAAGATCGATGATTCCATTGAATCCACCTTCTGTTCCGATTGGAAGTTGAATGCAGTATGCGCGCTTTGTGAGACGGTTGTGAACAGACGCAACATCCTTGTAAAAATCTGCTCCTGTGCGATCAAGTTTGTTAATAAAAACAATACGAGGCACTTTAAAATCATCCGCATAGCGCCAGTTAGTTTCGGATTGTGGTTCCACTCCGGCAACACCATCAAACACAGCAACTCCTCCATCCAAAACACGCATCGAGCGCTTCACCTCAACGGTAAAGTCGATGTGTCCTGGAGTATCAATCAAGTTCAATTGGTGATCTTTCCAAAAACACGTTGTTGCAGCGGCTGTGATGGTAATTCCACGTTCCTTTTCTTGTTCCATCCAGTCCATGGTTGCAGCACCTTCATGCACTTCACCAATTTTGTGTTTCTTTCCTGTGTAAAAAAGCACGCGTTCAGAAACGGTTGTTTTTCCTGCATCGATGTGAGCGAAAATTCCGAAGTTACGAACGTCCTGCAGTGGGTATTCACGAGGCATAAATGATCGTAGGGGCGACTCACGAGTCGCCCGTACAGAAATAGAATAGAAGAATGGAAAAAATTATTTCGCAAAGTGAGCAAACGCGCGGTTTGCCTCTGCCATGCGTTGAACATCCAATTTCTTTTTTACGGCGTCCCCTTCTCCTGCTGCAGCTGCGAGCAATTCGTCTGAAAGTTTTTCTGCCATACGGCGACCTTTCTTTGCGCGAGCGGCTGTAATAATCCAGCGAAATGTCAAAAGATAACGACGATCACCACGAACAGACATCGGAACTTGATAGTTAGCACCACCAACACGCTTTGACTTCACTTCAAGCGAAGGCATGACGTTCTTCAAAGCTTTTTCAAATGTTTCAATAGGATCTTCGTTTGTTTTTTTGTTCATGAGTTCAAACGCGTCATACACAATTCCTTGTGCAACGGTTTTCTTTCCGTTTTGCATGATGGTGTTGATGAGTTTTGCAACAACAACATTTCCAAACTTTGGGTCTGGAGTAATCTCACGTCGAGTAGCTTTTTTTCCGCGCATAATGTTATGAAATAATCGAATGGAATTTATTCCCTGACTCAATAATCAGGTACTCCACTCATGAATAAATGTTAAGCTTTTTTGACTTTAGGACGTTGTGCGCCGTATTTTGAACGACCTTGCATACGACCCTTTACTCCTTGGGCGTCATACACACCGCGAACGATGTGATAACGAACACCCGGAAGATCTTTTACACGACCACCACGAATCATGACGATTGAGTGCTCTTGCAAGTTGTGTCCTTCTCCTGGGATGTAAGCGTTTACTTCTGTTCCGTTTGAAAGACGCACGCGCGCAATTTTACGAATAGCAGAGTTTGGCTTCTTTGGAGTCATGGTTGCAACCTTTACACAAACACCGCGCTTAAATGGACTTCCCTTTGTGAGGGTTGTTTTTTTGCGGTGCAAAGAATCGAAGGTGTATTGCATGGCTGGAGATTTTGTCTTGGATCCTTTTGGATGTCGGCCTTTACGAATAAGTTGATTGACTGTTGGCATAATTGTGGAAGGCTCGGAAAAGCCAGACGACCCGTTGGGCCAATAAAGACGTTATAAGAAAAATAAAACTCAAATAAATTGAGGTCGACGAATTTCTGAATTTCAGCAGCGTTTTATGTGGCCAAAAGATATCACGGAGGGGGAAAAGCGTCAAGAATATTGGGGAAAAGAAAAACCCCAGGTGTTCAGTGAACATCTGGGGTAAGAAACCTTCTACTGAAGGAGCTGACTCGGGAGGCCGGGGAACATTTCGAGACCATCTTGAAGGATTTTCTCGATGTCTGCCCGCTTCTTGCCTACCTTGCGGCAGAGCAAAATTTGCGTCGGACCGTTCCTAGGAATCACGTGGCACCACCAAGATTCGTTGCTTTTCGGATAATGAGCGAGGTCGTTTGCCGGAGCCATGACCAACTCACGTTTCCAATCCGCAACCATGAACCCGTCACCCCGATCACGAAACGTGAGAGCAATGATCTCACCTTTCACCACACCACGCTTGAGTGTTTCCACCCATGCGAGTTCGGCTTGAAGCGCGGTCTTTGCCTCTTCGAGCTCCGAGAGCCACAGGAGAATCAACTCGCGTTGATCCACAAGCGACTCCGGAAGACGAACCACGTTCGAACGAACCGTCACGCACCGCTCAGCTTCAATCCGCTCACGTTCGGCTCGCTCTTGCGCGGCCTTTTCGCGAGACTTTCGCTGCTGTTCCAACATGCGTTCCTGTTGTTCGCGCAGGTTTTGTTCACGACGAGCACGCGCCTCGGTTTCCTCACGCTCACGTTGCATCTCTGCCGCGTGTTGCGCTTGGTAAACCTTGAGTGCGTCACCGATCAAAATGTCTTCCGCGGTGATTGCGTTCACTGCCGCGAGAACGAGTTCGATCGTGGGCTTCCCCGCGATCTTCTTCGCAATCGCTTTCGTAAACAATTCCATGGTCGGCTGCATGAGCTGACGCCGTTCGTCACCAAAGACATACAACGGAATCGCTGGAGCGATCCGCTTCTTTATCTTCACGAGCTGCGGCGCGCTATCACAGAAAAATCCATACCCGTCTGCAAGCTGCTTGGTCACCCAAGCGGCAATGAACGGAATGAGTGATTCCGGAATCGTCTCCAAGGTTTTACGCTCGAGTTCGATTCCGTTCCACGAACGTCGATACACCAACTGATCCTTCTTCGTTTCATAATCCGTCTCAAAAGTCACATCAACCACGCACGCTTCCGCGGGCACGAGTTCATTCAGCCACGCAAGTTCAATCGCGTGACAGTTGTGCATGTATGCACGTGTCACCTGTTCCGGACGTCCCGTTCGATTATTCGTACGGGTCGAAGTGGATTCCATGACTTTGGTGCACACGAGCAGTCGCGGCGGATCATCTCCAAACAGCGCGGAGCCTGGAGAGATGAACGTTCCGCGACCGTTCCATGCGTAATTGTATTCGCCTGTCCTCTGCGCAATATTCACGATGAGTCCCGCGGCAACCGCCTTACGGAGCGCGAGCTCGTTATTCGAAGACGAGTATTCAACCCCTTCACGCTCGAGCGTATCGATCAGCTGGTCGCGCATGCGATCCACCTGACTGAGCGCACGAGACGAGAGGAAATTTTCCCTCGCCCAACGATGATCTCCTTCGGACTGATCCCAGATCCTCCACACCTTGAGAAAGGTGAGCAAGTCCGAGTTCGGATCGTCGAAGGCCTTCTTTGCCCTGCGAGCTTCTTCACGCTTGTCTTTCGGAGCGACGAAGATCGGGCGCGTACTTGCAAGGCACGCAGCGATCACGATCACTTCTTCCAGACATCCGTGCTTTTCGCCCTCAAGGATCATGCGGCCGATCATCGGCTCCACATGGAACTTCTTCATCCTGAACCCATCCTTCGTGACCTCCCCGTCCGCGCCGAGCGCACCAAGCAGCTTCAGACGCGTTTCGGCGTCCTTCCACTGTTCGGGCTTCGGAGCATCCATGAGGTCGAGAGCGAGGATTTCCGCAAGCGAATGCTTCATGCAACGCAGGTCCAGAAGCACTTGATCGAGCGACATGCGCAAGATCTCGGGCTTCGTGAATTCCACGCGGCTTTCGAAATCTTCTCTCGTATACAGACGGTGGCAGATACCACCTTTGGTTCGACCAACTCGTCCTGCGCGTTGATTGCAACCAGCTTTCGAATGCTCGGTCACTTGCAGCGCGGACATGTTGGCATCGACGTAGACCGTCGCCTTGATGAGCCCAGAATCGACGGTGTGTCCAAGAGGATCAATCGTGAGCGAGGTTTCCGCGATGTTCGTCGCCACAATGACGCGACGACGATGATCGACCACGAAGACTTCGGCTTGATCATCCGGTGCCTGCGAGCCGTAAAGCGGCAGGAACCGGTAACGCGAGAGTTCGCGCTCCATTTCTTTTTCGAGCGCGCTCACAACTTGCATGATGGTGGACTGATCCGGGAGGAAAACGAGGATGTCGCCCGGCTCGTTGCTATGCAAAATCTCGAGAACCTTTTCGATCGCAGCCTTGACCATGTTGCCATTCTCCGGAGTCTCCTTTGCATAACGGATCTCAACCGGGAAAACCCGACCGGGAACCGTGAGCACAGGAGCATTGCCGAAGTACTTTGAAAACTTGTCCGTATCGATCGTGGCCGACATGACCACAACTTTGAGGTCAGGCCGCTTCGGAAGCACGTTCTTCACGAGCGCCATCAACAAATCCTGATTCACCCCACGCTCATGCACCTCGTCGAGGACGATGACGCTGTAGCGCGAGAGAAGCGGATCCGAGTGGAGCTGGTTCAGAAGGACGCCTTCGGTCAGATACACGAGCTTCGTCGAGGATCCAAGCGTGCGATCCTGACCAATCTGATAACCAACCTCGTCACCAAGTTTAGTTCCGTAAAGTTCCGCCACCCACTTTGCAAGCAAGGTTGCAGCCGGTCGACGAGGTTCGGAAACCCCGATCAACTTGCTGCCACCGAGCCCTGCACGCAGGAGCGCGAGCGGACCCTTGGTCGACTTCCCCGCGCCGGTTTCGGCCGCGAGGATGACGACCTGATTCTGTCGCACAAGATCGAGGAACTGAGCCTCGTAATCGTCGAACGGAAGACTTTTTGATGCTTGTTGACGAACACTCAGAACATCGAACACTTCTGCATCCCCATTCTTATCAACTACGACAAGAACAGGTTCCACTTTTCCAACCGCTTCATTCACAATGAACCCGAATGCACCTTTTTTCTCTTGATTCGACACGTGTCACCTCTTTGGCTGAAACAATAAAGGTTCGATTTTAGCGAACAATCGTGCAAAAAGAGGGCGCACTTCGCCCAATTTTTGACGGATAAATATACCACAAAAATGCGATTTTGTCAATGGTTTGTGGGGTTTTTGTGGGTTTTTCAAACAAAAAACCTGAGAGGTGTCTCAGGATTGAAGGTCGTAGAGTTCGAGGGTGTACGCGGTGACGGCGTCTGCGAAGGCGCGGACGCGGGCGGGATTCAGTTCGGTGTGGGAATCGCTGATGCCGGTTGCGACCAGGAACTTGCTTGCGAGCGGGATGAAATCACGGACGTTTTCCGGGGTCATGCCGCTTGCAATCGCGAGTGGTTTGAGGGGTGTGGCGAACCTCATGAGATGGATTTTCTCGATGTCCGGCGCGGAACCCGTTCCGGAACCGCTTGTGGTAATCACGTCCACAAACGGAGCAGCGAGTTCGGCTTCGCGTGCAGGATCGCCGTTTTGCGGTTGGTACTTGAAAGCAACGCCTCCAAACAACTCGCCGCGCCAGCGTATACCGGTCGAGCGACGAAACAGATCGTAACGACGCGCGTGTTGCACCGGATCTTCTGCCGCAAGATTGATTCGTACGGAATCAACCCAAAGAGCGTTTGCGTCTTGTGGTACAACTGTCAGCGCTTGAAGCGGATCAAGATCAAGAAAATTGAGACCGATCCAACGATTCGGAAACACCGAACGCACAGCTTGGTAAACACCGAGCAGGGTTTGCGCAGAACATTCGTGATTGATGAGAAACACCCCATGCGCACCGTTTTCAAACGCAATGCGGACATTGCGGAGCGCTTGTACATCATCCACAACGTGGATCACGGGATAAAACTGCTCCCCAAATCTTAAAAACATGAAATCCTCCAGGAAAGAGCTGGAGGCAGCATAAAGTCGAAGAGGAAAAAAGTCAAAGCGTGAACCGTTTTACAACGATCCAAACAACATCCCTTGATACGCCGCACAACTTGCACCGGTAAGTGTGTCACAAATCGCGTATGCTGGCGTGGAGATAAAAAAGAAGATGTTAAAATTTGTAAAAAGCGAAATGAGTACAGCGAACATCAAGATTTGTGGGCCGCGAAACGCGACGAAGTTCCTGAGCTGTTCATACTTTGGCGCATCGAAAAGCGCGAAAAATAATTTGGATCCATCGAGTGGCGCGATTGGAATGACATTGAAAAGCGCTAAAAACAAATTGAGGAGGATGAGAAAAAAGAGAAACGCAGTGAGCAAACTATAAGGTGACAATCCCCCTTCGAGAAGCACACGAAATGCGACGGAGCACACAGCCGCGATGATCAAGTTTGATCCAGGTCCAGCAAGCGCAATGAGCACAGAATCCCATTTTGGATTTTTTAAATTGTACGGATTAAACGGAACGGGTTTTGCCCAACCAAATCCAAACAGCAAAAGCGGAATAAATCCAAATAAATCTAAGTGTGCCATTGGATTAAGTGTGAGTCGACCTTCGCGCTCGGCCGTGTGATCGCCCTTCAGCTTGCCGACGAGAGCGTGCGAAAATTCGTGAATGGTGAGCGAAAAAAGAATCGCGAGGATCCAGGCGAGGGCGAGAGGTGGGGAGGAAAATAAGAGGGTGAGAAACATAGAGACAAAGTGAATGAGTGATGGAGTGGAGGAGTGATCGAGGGGGGCAATTTTTCTATTTAGTAAATCGGCAGAAGAGGCATTACAAAAACAAAAATTGTTTTCTTCCTTCACTCTTCCACTCCATCACTTATTCACTCTCTTTTTATATCCGCGCCAACTCCCCGCAGTTTCTCTTCGAGGTTCTCATACCCACGATCAAGATGTTCGATTCCTGTAAGGGTCGATGTGCCGTCTGCAATGAGTGCTGCAACAACGAACGCGAGGCCGGCGCGAATGTCTGGGACTTCAACTTCGGCGGCGTGCAATTTCGATGGTCCGTTGATCACCGCCGAGTGTTTGTAATTCATGCCTTTAAATCGACACGGACTTTCACCAAGACAATTCGAGAAGAGCGTGATGTCCGCCCCCATTTTTTTGAGTGCGTCTGTGTAGCCGAAGCGTTCTTCGTAAACCGTTTCGTGCACGACCGAAGTTCCTTCGGCCTGTGTAAGAACAGTGACGAACGGTTGCTGCCAGTCGGTCATAAAGCCTGGATGTGTGTCGGTCTCGAGCTCAATACCTTTCAGCGGCCGCGTTCCGCGAAACAAAATCCCGTTCGGCTTCACTTCATATTCCCCACCGATTCTACGCACCGCATTGAGAAACGTCATCATATGCGCATGCTCTGCGCCGCGGACGAGAATTTCGCCACGCGTTCCGATCGCCATCGATCCGTACGATGCGGCCTCGATGCGGTCCGGCATCACTGTGACTTCTGTTCCTCGTAATTTTTCAACGCCGAAAATTTCAATCCAACGTCCAGAATTGATCTGAATAATCGCTCCCATGTTTTGGAGCATCATGATCAACTGTTTTACTTCCGGCTCTCCCGCCGCGTTTCTGATCGTGGTGCGACCTTCAGCAAGTACACCGGCGAGAATAGCGGTTTCCGTTGCGCCGACGGATGGATACGCGAGCTCAATGAGTGTTCCTTTTAATCGTTTCAAGATTTTTGCGTGATATCCGTTTTCTGTTTCGGAAATTTCCGCACCCATCTTCGTCAAAATATCAATATGAAAATTCACGGGGCGCGGCCCAATCGCGTCGCCACCCACCCGAGGAACAAATGCTTCGCCCGCACGATGCAAGAGTGGCGCGAGTGCCAAAATACTAATGCGATTTTTTCGCGAGAGTGATGTAGCGTTTGTGGATGCGATCGACGCTGTTGTTACACACACTTCATTCTGCGCGCGCCAGTCGATCTTCGCCCCAACGGCTTCGAGAATCTCTTGCGTGATTTGTGTTTCTTGTTGACGCGGAACATTTTTGAGTACAACGGATTCCGAAGTGAGCAATGTTGCGATCAACATTTTGGACGCAGCGTTCTTTGCGCCAGAAACAGTAATTTCTCCAATGAGAGGTTTCCCGCCGGTGACATGAAAAACAGACATAAGTTAATGCAGCGTAAGCGGACCGCGCTTCTTTCCAAAATCTTGTCCTAATTTTCGAATCTCTTTGTTTGTTCTGCTTAATGTTTCACGCACCTCATCCAAATCAGATTCCAATCTTGAAACAACCTCCCAATCTGCTTCGGGATCTTCACGAAGTGCGGCAAGTTCTTGTGCCATTTCATTTGTGAGCAAACCAAGACGATCACGCTGCTCTTCAAGCGTAAGGAGTGAACGATCGCCAAACATGGCGAGCGCTTCTTCTCCGGTCATGGGTGGAATGTATGGTGATTTTTCTCGATCAAACATAGTGAGAATAGTATACGAGACTCGCGCGCTTTTTTCCACCCGCTTGACGCAACGCGCATTCTCTGGTACTTTGTGTGTAATTTACACAAACAAATATGCCCAATCCCCCAAAGCAATCGATCATCGTCGCGGTTGATACCGTCATCTTCACCGTCAAAGACGGCGAACTCTGCGCCCTTCTCATCCAAATGAAAAAGTCGCCGTATACAGGACTCTGGGCCTTCCCTGGCGGACGCGTCGAGAATACAGAGACAACCGAAGAGACGGCCGTTCGGATCTTAAAAGAACAAACCGGTGTTTCGAACGTCTACCTCGAACAGCTCAAAACGTTTGATTCCATTGAACGCGATCAACTCGAGCGTGTGATCTCGGTCGCGTCGTTTGCGCTTATTTCCTCATCGGAAGTCGAGCTCAAAACAACCGATAAGTACCAAGACGTGAAGTGGTGGCCCGTGAAAAAACTCCCGGAATTGGCTTATGATCATAAGCACATCGCAAAAGAAGCAATTACACGGCTCAAAAGCCGACTCCAGTACACAAACATCGCCTGGAGCCTGCTTTCCGAAGAGTTCACCCTCACAGATTTACAGCGTGTTTACGAGATTATTCTTGATACAACTGTTGATAAACGCAACTTCCGTAAGCGCATTTTGGCTCTTGATCTGATCGTTCCGATTGGAAAGAAACGAGGCGGCGAGGCAAACCGCCCGGCGGAGCTCTATAAGTTCAAGCACAAGAAGCTGGAATATGTAGAGATAATGTAACGAAAAGTCAACGGAACAAAACGCACCAAATCGAAAGATTGGTGCGTTTTTATTGGGTCTTGACACAAGTAAGTGTATGTACTACACTTACTTTAATTTAACGTTCGTTCCAACCGAAAAATCCATGAAAGAGGCGCCCGAGGATCCGTTCGTGTAAACAGGCCAAAAACCATTGACATTTTCGCCAAAAACTGGTATTCTCTCGGGTTCTAAAAATACGTTTTTCAATGAATTCACATGCGGAAAACACAGGGTTTCCCGCAGCTGCTGTTCATTAAACTCCCCCATGTGGGGAATGAGGAGAAGTCATGCGGAACCTTGATGGTTTGATTCAGATCGGCAAAGGCGATGCTGTCATCGTGGTCGATGTCACAAATGCATTCGGTCCAAATGGCGGACTGCCCGTGCCTGGCGCCCTTGAAATCGTCGATGTCATCCGAGAGCTCGTTCTGAAATTCAAGCGCAATCAGCGATACAACGTCTTTGACGCGCATCCGAAAGGACACATCAACTATCGAACCTCCTACGTGAAGCGGGCTCGCGGTCCGCTCACGATCACGGAAGTTTTGGGTCACAAGGTCAAGATCGCGAAACATGCACTCTTCACCAATGAAGACTTGATCGCTTACCTCATGCGCCTGAATCGGCACGAAACGCTCCTCTGGGACGAACATGCCGAAATGACCACGAACGAGATTCGTCTCTTCGATGGCTTGCGTGATCTCGAGAGCGCGTTCGTTCTGCACTTTCCGAAAGGAACGGATCCGCGTGTCGACAGCTACAGCGCGTTTCGCGATACGCTTTGGATGCCGACCGGACTCGGTCGCATTCTGAAGGAGCGCGGCATCAGGCGCGTGTTCATCGTCGGTCTCGCGTTCGACTTCTGCGTTGGCTTCACGGCCGAAGACGCCGCACTCGAAGGCTTCGAGTCCTACATCGTCCGCGACGGCACGCGTTCGGTTGGCTTGCCTCCCGATGGCGACTACCCGGGTTCGATTGCCTTCATGGAAGCGCGCCTCATCGCTCGCGGCGTGGAGTGCATCAACTCGAATCAGATCCACGTCTAAGTCTCTTCGCTCTTTCTCAACTCTCCCCTGCTCTCCATTTCCGCTTGCACATACAGATCCGCAAAAAGAAATGACAGAGCCCTTTTCTTCAGCACCTCAACCATGAGGTTCTGAAATCGAAGGTTCACAAACACAAGGAGAACACGATGTCACACATCATTCCCTCCTTGTTCGTGAAGAATCAAGGAGACCGGTCAGTAAAGATCGCTCTGAGACTCACGACCGCTCGCAATCGAGTTGTTGTACGACTCACGGGCGGATGTGGATACATGTCCGCCGAGGATGCGCGGGATTTTCTTTCGCTCTTCGCAGATGCATTCGCTGGATTTGCAGGCGCCATGCTCTTTGGTGGCACGCGCATGATTCAGAAACAAGACGTGTCGCAGATTGTGCCTGGGATCACCGAGATTCCGTCGCACATTCGCGACGTGTGTCCAAACATGGTGTCACTCGGCGTTGTGCCGAGGACGTCGGAGATCAAAATCACGGAACACGGACTCGTGGTTTCGGAGAGTGATGCGGATACCTATCGCACCATCATTCATCCGAACCAAGATATGTGCCTGCTCGTTCAAGTGTCGCCGGATCAACCGGCCATTTGGGACGCGGAGTTCGAAGAGTGCTTGCAGATCACGAAAGACCTGCGCGAGTTCGCGGAATTCAAATCATTGCTCATCGTCTACAACGGCGGTGGCGTGACGGAACGCGAAATCCTCGCAACCGCAAAACGTGGTTGGCCCGTCCTCCTCATACGAAGAAGTGGTCGCAAGGCGGATGAGTACGCGAGCAACAATGCGTTTCTCGAAGCACATCCAAACGTTCGTGTCGCCGAAAAAGATTCGCGCGACATTCGCCAACATCTCATTTCCTTCGGGATGCTTCCCCCGGAGTAACTGCGTCCGTGAAATCATGGGTGTGGAAAATTAGGAAGTGCGAAGGTGTTCATGTCCGCAAAAACGGTAACTGGTCAGGACGGCAGGACTGTTCTGATCATTCAAGACAAGGGAGCTCAACTCCCCGCAACGTTCGCCCTCATGGCAACGCGTGCGGCGCGTAAAGTCTGCATTCGCATCAGCGGCGGATGCAAAGGGATGAATGCCGATGATAAGAAAGCGATGATGGATTTTTTCCAGATCGCATTCAAGGGTTTCGAGGGCATGATCTGGTCGGGTGGCACGCGCCAATTCGACAAAGACGGCAACCTCGATCCGATGGTCACAGATGTTCCTGGCGTTGTTGCCGCGGGCAATCCAAAGTGTGTCGCACTCGGTTCGACTCCTCGCACGGACGTTCTGCGTCTCGTCGAAGAGTCTCGCCTCGTACTCGACGACTACGGCACCGCGCCAAACCCGAGCATGAACGCAATCCTCCTCGTTCAAGACGGGGCGGAAGGCAAGCTCGGTTGGGATGGCGACTTGGATGCCGCGTTCGGACTCATGGATCAGCTCACGCAATACGGCGGCTTCCACCGCGCCGGCGTCATTGCCTGGAACGGCGGTGCGATCACGCGCGATGAAGTCATGCGCTCGATCAAGAAAGGTTGGCCCACCATTGTGGTGAAAGGCTCGGGTCGTGCGGCAGACGAGATCGCCGCCGAACTCGTCGCTGGCACGTTCGCCGATAAAAGAGAGAACCTCTACGTCGTCGACAAATCGAGCCCGCATATCCTCCGTAAACTCCTGATCGCGGAAAGATTCATCCAAGAGTAGCACGAACTTTTTCCAACTTGCAGAGTTTTCCAAAGCTCTGCCCTTTTCTTAAGCGCCTCAAGAGGTGAGACGCTTAATGCAAGGACAAACCCTCTCCCCAGCCCTCTCCCTCGAAGGGAGAGGGGGCTTCGAACACAGGAGTACAAGATGCCAAAGATTTTTCTGTACGGTGGCAGTTTCAATCCTCCGGGATTGCATCATGAGGCGATTGTTCAGAAACTTGCGAGTAAGCTCGGACCGGATGATCGTCTCATCGTTCTTCCGTGCGGGCCGCGACCGGACAAAGAGACGACGAACGATCTTTCACTTGCGTCTCGTGCAGCACTCTGTGACCTCGCGTTCGGCCGCATCCCGCGTGTCGAAATTGATCTCACAGATCTCGAGCAATCTGTGTTTACGCGTTCGTTCGACATAGATCAGCGCTATCGTGCGCTGTATCCGAATCATGAAATCTGTCACGTGATCGGCGCCGACATCGTTGCCGGTGGCGCGCATGGATTGTCCGAGATTCATCGAACGTGGTTTTGCGGACAGGAAGTCTGGAACACACTTCACTTCCTCGTGCACATGCGCCATGGAATCGAATGCGTGCCCGAAGATCTTCCGCCACACCACACGATCATCGAACCGACGCTCCGTGGATCCAGTTCGGAAATTCGCGAACGGATCTTCAGGCATCAGTCAATCGACGATCTTGTGTCACCAGCGATTGGTCAATACATCGCACGACATCAGTTATTCACGGGACGCATCATGCGAGGTCCTGCGGAATTTCAAGAAACACTTCGACCGCTTGTTGTCGCAAACGACCGCAATGAAAGTACGGTTGCGATCGGCAAGAGATTATCAGATGCGTTTCAGACACCCATCGGTGAACACAATTGCATTGTCGTGATTGGGGGCGATGGATTCATGCTTCATACGATTCGTCGTCTGTGGCGTGACCATGTTCCCTTCCTCGGACTCAATCGCGGCACGAAAGGATTCTTGCTCAACGACTTCGACGAAACGAAGATTGTTGATCAACTGCAATCACACCTCGAACTCAAGACGTACACAGAATCGCTGTTATACATAGAGGCGGAATCTGTTGACGGCACACAATCCAACATGCTCGCATTCAACGATGCATGGGTGGATCGCCTCAGCGGGCAAACAATTTGGACACGTGTCCTCATGAACGGCGAAGTGAAATTCGATCCCATCATGTCAGACATCATGCTCGTCTCAACGGCGGCTGGATCAACGGGGTATGCGTACCGCATGGGCGGATCACGCCTCATCCCCGGCACACAAATGCTCCAACTTGTTGGAAGCTGCGTGTGCTCCCATCATTGGAAGAACGAACCGCTTCCGATCGAAACAAGCATTCGATTCGAAGCCATGAACCAAGAAAAGCGCCCTATGCGCGGTTTCTGCGACGGCGTCGCGCTTGGCGAACTAAACTGGATGAATATTCGTCGAAGCGCAACCGCAACCGCAGAACTCGCCTTCTTTCCAGAAACAGATTTGCAACGTCGCATCAGCGAATTGTAAGTCATCTCGTCTCGGGGTTGAATCATTCAGCCCCGGGAACATTTTTCCTTCAAGAAACGTTTTCCTGAGCGCAACCTCCCCCAACCCCTCCTTCGCAGGAGGGGCTTCGTGGAACGCATTCGGGGGCACATTTCTCTCATGAACACGGGGTTCATGAGTAAGCGTTGAAACAGGAGGCACGATGTTCGACATCGTCAAGAACTTACTCGATACAGACAAGTACAAACTGATGATGCTCCAGTTCATCTGGCTCCATCAGCGCAAACGCAAGGGACGCTTCACGTTCAAAAATCGGACAGATGTGAATCTGCTCAATTACATGACGGTCGAACAAGTCCAAGCGGAACTCGACCACATCAAGCAGATGACGATGACGCAGGGCATGATCGAACGCCTTCGGAATCATCCAACCCTTGGCAAACAACTGCAGCCTGCGTTCCTTACGTGGCTTCGCAGCTACAAGCTCTCGGACATTCATGTCGGCGTGGTGAAAGGCAAGCTCGCCATTTACGCGCAGGGCAAGTGGACCGCAATCACGATGTGGGAAACGTTCATCATGAACGTGGTCAATCGCATCTACTTCCGCGCAAAGTGCAAAGAGCTCGGGCTCACGGAAGAAGAAGTCATTGCCTCGGGCCGCGACAAGCTCATCGAGAACATCGACATTGTCATGGAATCGGACGCCGTCGTCACAGATTTCAGCACGCGTCGTCGGTGGAGCTATGATTGGCAGTTCGAAGTTGTTGCAACCTGTGCTGCAACAATGGGCAAACAATTTGCGGGCACATCCAACATCTGGATCGCGCTTGAACTCGGCATTGAAGCGATCGGCACCATCGCCCACGAAATGGACATGGGCTATCAAGGCATTTACCACAAAGAGGACGACGCACGCGGGTACATGTACTCGCACGATCTGCTCCTCGAACAATGGTTTGCACTCTACGGCACCATCCTTTCGATCGCGCTTTCGGACACGTACGGCTCGGACTACTTCCTCGAACACTTCAAGGCGTTTGCCGAGCTGTGGATCGGAACACGTCACGATTCCGGCGACCCGTTTGCATACGGCGAAAAGATCATCAAGTTTTACGAGTTGATCGGAATCGATCCAAAGACGAAACTCATTGTCTTCTCGGACGGTCTCGACGCACGACTCATCGTGCAATTGAACGCGCACTTCCGCGGTCGCATCAAACTCGCGTTTGGCTGGGGCACGAACCTTGGCAACAACATGGGTTTCCAGAATTACGAAAACAATCGCGGACTGAAAGCACTCTCGATTGTCTGCAAGCTCACTCACATCTCGGGACGCGCAACCGTCAAACTCTCGGACAACCGAAAGAAACTGACCGGCCGCACATCTGCTGTACTGCGTGTGAAACGACTGACGAATTACGATCGATACGAACATGTAAATGTTACGTGTTTGGTCTGATTCGTCGCGGGGTCTGGTGACCCCGCCCATAACCTGGGTGATTCAATCACCCCTTTTCTCCGCATGCTGACAATTGTGTCGGCATGTGAAGGTGAAGGAAACAACGATGGCAAACAAACCGCTTCCCGTTCTGGTCGACATCCCTCACAAAGGGTTTGTCATACTGGAGCGCTGGCTAAAACCCGGCAATCGATTCTTGAATGAATTCATCCGGACAACGGATTCTGTTGCGGGAGTTCTCCACGATGTCGTCAACGAACGCATTTTGCTCATCAGGCAAGATCACGTTGCGGCGATGTCAGACGAGAATCCGCACGGCACGCTCGTCACGCCGTTTGCGGGTCGATTCGATGTAAAACTTTCGCCCAAACAACTTCTCATCAAAGAAGCGATGGAAGAAGTCGGAGTTGACCTCACGGAGGATGACATCGAGATGTTGAACTTCGGCCAAAGCATGGTGCTATCGATTGGTGTCCTCACCGAACGTGCATACCTTTGCTATGCCGAGGTACGCCCCGAACAACTTACGGGCAAGGACGATGACGTTCGCAGCGCGGAAGGCGAGAACGAAGGGATCACCCGTCACTGGGTCTCAACAAAAGATCTCGAAACGTTCGTCTGCGACGACCTGCGCGTGCTCGCATTCATTCAATACATTCGCTTGAAGCTCCTCGAACGCAAGATCGTTCGTCTGAACGAGGTCATCGATCACTCCTGTGATTGCGAGGGTGTCTCTAGCGACGATGCCGCCTATCCGTTCGAAGATGAGCGCGGTGATGACGATATGGATGGCGAAGAACATGGAGTGGAAATGGATTAACAGGCTTGATGATGCACATGCATCATCCTTTTCTCCACCCGCCGACAATTTCGTCGACGTGTGAAGGTGAAGGAGTTCATTCAATGGCAGACCATCAGCAAATCGCTCACGGTTCTGGACAGATGCGCGCACAAAGCATTTCGATTCAGCTCTCTACCCGCGAGCGTTGCACAGCTGGTTGCAAGTTTTGCATCAGTCGCACAACGCCCGGGACGGAGGTTGAAGACGAGAAGCTTGTGAAGCTCTGTGGCTTGAAGCGTCTTCGTGTCGGTCTGCGATTTGCAGAACGCACGGGCGCAACGCACGCGATCCTCACAGGGCGTGCGGATCCAAGTCAGGAAAAAGCTGAGTACCTCGTGAGTGTTGTGAAAGAATGCAGTCGTTATCTTCCGCTCGTGGACATGCATACGAACGGTTACTTGTTCCAACCCAATCTACCACCGTCCATTTCAAGAGAATATCTACTTCCGGATCTCGTCAATGCTGGTCTCACCATGATCACGCTCTCGATCGCGAGTCACGACTTCAAACAGAATCGTGAACTCATGTTGATCAAGAAGTCGCCGGCGGAGTTGATTCAACGTTGTCGAAGCTTTGGACTCATGGTTCGCGCGTCGCTTGTCATCAACAAGTCAGGTGTGAAAAATACGGCTGGGATTCTCGAGTACATTCGTGTGCTCGGCAACCTCGGCGTGCAAATGGTGGTCATCCGCGAAGTATGGCGACCGGAATCGGTTGGCCGCGCGACGCAGGAAGTGATCGACTGGAATGCGACGAACTGGATCGACATCGCGCCGCTCCAGACCGCGTTCACCGAGTTCGGTATGAACAAGGAACACGGCGTCCGCATCGGCAATCCGCTTCCGTGGGGCACGCCTGTGTTCCTGGTCGGCGGGATTTTCGACGAGCAGTCGCATGGCGTGAACGTCACGTTTGCGCGCTGCGAAGAAGCAAACGGCGGTACGGTCATGAAGTCGATCGTGCACAAGCCCGACGGTCACGGTTACCGCAACTGGGATCACAACGGCGATATTCTGTATTGATGCGATGCGCATTCGTAGGGGAGGGTCGCGACCCTCCCCTACGGACACGATACGATCTGGCGATGTTTACATCGCCCCTTTTCTTCGCCCACTGACAATCGTGTCGGTATGCGAAAATCAGGAAGGAGACAACATGAAACCCAAGAATACGTTTGGTCTTGTTCGTGTGGCGGTTGCGGTGCCGAGAGTGCACGTTGCAAATCCACGTATGAATGTGTTTGAGATGATGAAACTTGTTGGGAATGCTGAACATGAGCGTGTACAGTTGCTCACGTTTCCAGAACTCTCGCTTACCGGCTACACCTGCGGCGATTTGTTCTTGCAACCATTTCTCCACAAGAAAGCCGTCGAGGAACTTCAGTTGTTTCTCAATCTAACAGACGCGATCGACATGATCATCCAAGTCGGCATGCCACTGCTCGTGAACCAAAAGTTGTTCAATGTTGCAGTGACCTGCCACAAGGGCAAGATCTTGTGTGTGACGCCAAAGACGTTCATTCCGAACTACAAGCACTTCTACGAAAGCCGATGGTTTCGACCATCGTATGAAGCGACTATTTCGGAAGTGGAACTCTGCGGACAGCGTGTTCCGTTTGGAACGAATCACGTGATAGATGTGTTCGTGGGCACGGGTTCGAGCAAGCACCGCATCTTTTGTCTCGGCACGGAAATCTGTGAAGACGTCTGGATGCCGATTCCTCCGAGTTCGCACATGGCGAATGCGGGCGCGACGATCCTCACCAATCTCTCTGCTTCAAACAGCGAGATTGGAAAGGGAGCGTATCGCAAAGACCTCGTGACGCAACAGTCGGCGCGCTGCATGAGTGCGTACTTGTACGTCTCGTCTGGTCCGTGGGAATCGTCCGGCGATGTCATCTTTGACGGCGACGCGATGATTGCCGAAAACGGCCATCTGCGGATTCGCTCCAAACCGTTTCAGTTCGAATCGCAACTCCTCATCACAGACATTGATGTCGAGAAGCTCGAACGCGAGCGATTCATGTCCGGAAGTTTCGGTCAGACCTCGATGGTCGATCCGAAAACGTTCCATCGGATCGAGTGCACGATCAAATCGTCCGACGATGCGATCGCGGTGCGTCCGATCGTCCCCCTGAACAAACTCCCGTTTGTTCCGTCGGATGACAAGCTACGCGCCGAACGGTGCGAAGACATCTTCGCCCACGCCGTGACCGCGCTCAAGCGAAAACTCTTGAGTGTCGAAAACGTGACGAAACGTCAGGTTGTCATCGGCATCTCGGGCGGACTCGATTCGCTTCTCGCATTTCTCTTCACACTTCGCGCGTTTGACGAACTCGGTTGGGATCGCAAGGGCATCCTTGCGGTGACGATGCCGGGCGCTGGCACTTCGAAGCGCACAAAGAAAAATGCGCTGAAGCTCATTCAGCAAACCGGCGTCACCTGGAAAGACATTTCGATTGTGAAGAATGTGACGACTCATCTTCGCAGCATTGGCCACGAGCCGTGCTGGACGTGCCTGCAGTGTGAGAACGCGCAAGCGCGTGAACGCACGCACATTCTCATGGACCTCGGGTTCGTGATTGGCACGGGCGATCTCTCGGAAATCGCGCAAGGTTGGTGCACGTACAACGGCGATCAACAGTCGATGTACAATCCAAACGGCGACATCCCGAAAACGCTCGTGAAATACCTTGTTCGCCACGCGGCGGACATCGAGCTCTTCAAGGAAATCCGCACGTCGATCCTCGACGTTCTCGCGACGCCCGTTTCGCCAGAACTTGTGAAAGCAAAGAAGGCTGGCGAAATCGAGCAACTAACCGAAGACATCATCGGTCCGTACATCCTGCACGACTTTTTCCTCTGGCACATGATCCGCAATGGATACGCGCCGCGAAAAATTGCTTGGCTCGCCGAACTCACGTTCGCGGGAGAATTCGATCGCGCCACGATTCTGAAATGGTTGCTCGCGTTCCTGAAGCGATTCTCGAACGCACAATTCAAACGGCAAAACCTGCCGGACTGCCCGAAGATCGCAAGCGTGTCGCTCTCGCCTCGCGGTGACTGGCGCGCTCCTGCGGACGTTGTCCTCACGGCTTGGATCGAAGAAGTCAACCTCTAACCATCTCGAATCTCGAGATGGTTTTTTCATACACAAAAAACAGGCGCATGTCGTGCGCCTGTACGTTTACGTAAGGGAGGGGCATGCCCCTCCCTCTCCTAGATTTTTCCGGCCATGATCACACGCGTGTCAGGGACGTCCTGTTTCACGCCATCGATCACTTTTGTCGATGTGACCTCTTGTGTCGCAACGATCGAAAACCCGAGCTCGTCGACATAGAGATGTTGAATGACGGACTGCGCAATCGAGGTGCGCACCACGCCGTGTGTGAACCCGCGCGCGCGAGCTTTTTTCATACGCGCACGAATCAGCGCTTTCGCGACACCTTGCTTGCGATACATCGAACTCACGAACAGTTCGGAAAAATAAAATGTGTGTTCCGTGTCTGTCGTCACAAGGGTGGCGACATCTGGTTTCTGAGCCATTGGAAATCCGATCGCAGCGCCCACGATTTGACCCTCATTTTCACATACGAGAAACTCTGCGCGTTCTTTGTGTTTTGCACGAACCTTTTTTGGAAGCGCTTGCGCAAACAGCAACACGAACTCTTGCCACACTTCTTCCGGATCGAAGCATTCGAACCACGGAGCTTCTGTGAAACACCCGCAATACAACAGAACCACTTGCCGAAGATCACTGAAATTCAATCGACGAATACGCATGGGACACCTCTCCCCCCGCCCTCTCCTCGATGAGAAGAGGGGGCTGGGACGCCCAAAACAAAAACACCCTTCCGACCTGGAAGGGTGTTTTTGTTTTTTTAAACAACAGAAACACAGACCTTCAGGCGGAAGGGCGAATATGGTGAACGGAATTGAGAAATACTTGTTTCAACATAAACTTGTTACATTCAACATACGCGATACAAAACCATATGTCAAACAAAAGAAAAACAGACGCATTCATGCGTCTGTAAGGTTAGTTCACGTCCTGTTTGGCTGTACCCTGTTCGGGATCAAGTGAGGCCCAAGCGAGTTTTTCGCGATCCGGAAGATCGCCCGTACGGACGAGGTATCGCACCAAGCCTTTGCCGCGATTGGATTCCACATACGCCTCGAACTGAACGCCGATCACTCCACCAAGTGCACAGGTCTTACCAGTTGTCGCGACATATCCTTCCAAAAAATCTGAGGCGATGTTGCACCGCTCCCGACCAAGACTGATCAATTCACGTGCTTGATCAAACAAGCACCAACGAATCTCCTCGGTAAGACCAATGGACGTCATGAGACAGTAGATCATCTCTCCTCCGTGGTTATGACAATACGTCTCGCAAAACAAAAACGCGAGAGAAAAGACTATCGCGTTTTGGGCTTTTTGTCAAACAATCTTGGTTGATTACCAAAATCCAAGGATCATCCAATCAAAATCAAAAAATCCTCTCCGAAGGGAAGAGGATTTTTTGGCGCCTGGCGGGAAAACGGGTGTTCCTCGAGGACCATGAGGAAAATCGGTGAAGAGACAAAATGCGATGAAGTATTCGTCTCTTCCTCATTGGATGCGGTTGAGGTAGAGGGGTCGCTCCACGACGCCAACATCGAAATGAGAAACATCCGTGAGTTTCTTGTTTTGCAGGCAAAACGCGAAACCGTCTTGGAAGGGCATAGTTGAGGGCACCCGCTAGCCCGGGAGGCAATTTAACTGTATCTCGAAAATGAAAAAGGCTCAAGGAAAATCAACCAAACTTATGCACTTGTTATGAACTGGTTATGCACAACAAAAAAACCCTGACGAATCAGGATCGAGGAGACTATCGACGCGTGGGGATGCGCGGCGAGGACGGGCGGCGGAGCGGGACGAGGTCACGCGGGGCTTTGCGAACCGGGCGCGTGACGGGTGCGGTGATGAGATCGGTTGCGTTGCGCGACGTGAGCGCCGCGATGTCTTTGCGTCCGAGCGAGCGCTCGCGAGCGTAGCGCGCTTGCACGAGAGTCAGTTGTCCGCTCATGATCGCATGCTGGATCGCACGCGGAAGACGCGAGATCTCATGCATCAAATCATCGACCGACTGGATCGAGTACGTGATGAACGGCAGGGACTTGAGAATCTCGGTGTGATGATCGATGTGACGACGAGTGAGGTCGTTCAGTTGCACCTTCCGAAACCGATGCCGAGCCGTCGAGAACTGGTGCGCCTGCCCGAACGTGATGTTCCCTTCCATGAACATCACACGGGCCTTTTTCGTGAGCTGACCGAAGCGGAGCTTGAATTCTGTCATCATGAGAACCCCCAAGCGTGCACGCACGCGAGCAAAAGAATACGTGATGGAGTGATACCTGTCAACCGATCAAAAAAAGATCCCCGTTCAAGGATCTTCAGAAGACTCATGTGTGGATGTGTGTTTTCCGTTCACACGCAAACCAAGTTGATTGATTTTCCATTTGCGGAGCGAGGAGATGATGTGAGGATTCCCCCAATCGACCGCGTAAATTTCTTTTGGCCACAGAAGTGGCAAGAAGTATTTGAGCGTTTGTCGCAAACGATACAAATCATGATTTGAATCATTCAAGGAACGCTTACTTGTGAAGTAATCATGAAATGTCAGGAACTGAAATTCGTACACGCGTCCGCGAAATTGAATCAGGGTCTTTGCGGCTTTGTAGGCAGGTGAAGATTGACGATTCGTTGCGTCGATCGACTGTTCCGCAACAAAATTCGTATCGAGCGGTTCAATCTCCGTTCCTCCGTGATCGAGCAACAGCTCGACGATTTGAAGAGCTACGTCATGCAACTCCATCATGGTCGGAACAATGAATGTGAGCCCGCAGCGATCATACACCGTGTAAGGATGTTTTTTCTCCGGATCATGAACCTGTCGTTGCGATTTCAGCCACGCGTCAAACGCGTCTTTGATGCGATGGCGAAAAAACGCGAGTTCACCCTTCATGGTTTTTCGACAGGTCAAATTCGATTTGCGGCGTTTTAATCCCGGTCGTGACAAATGATGACCGATGCCGACATCTTCGGCGGAAACAGCGTACCCAGTTGCCGGATCGTGATAGCAATAGACCTCGATCTTTTCAAAAACAGGTTCAAACAAATGTCCCCATAAAAAATCCATGAGATCGTTGATGTCGCGCGCGAGCATTTCGTACGAATCCGACATTTCGATTTTTGCGACCGCGACCGCTTGATCAAACCGACTGATGGACTCAAACCAGCGTTGCGCATCTGGTTTTTGATCTGCCCACGGCTTTTCGGCAAGTTCGAGTAATCGGTGCGGATTGAGCGTTGTGGAAACGGACGAATCAAGCTCGAGCTGATCCGTAAAAATATCCGCATACTCACGCACCAAACGCAGACGACCATTTCTGAGCGTATTCATCGCGCGCGTGACATGTGTTTGCTCGCGGCTGAGCGCATCGATCAAAAACCTGCGACGTTTTTGGATCTGACTCGGATCCACATGCAACCAATCCGTTTGCCATTCTTGCAGAGTTGCCCAATCAATCATGCGACCCTCGACTGGTAAAAGAACGATAGCTTGACCTTAAAGAAACGAACGGGCTTTGTCAAACAAAAAAGCCCCGACGTGACGTCAGAGCTGTTTATGGCATTATCCGAAAATATATTGATCGGTAATTTTTACGTAGGTAAACAATTCTTCTTCTTTAAAGAATCGTGCAACTTCTGCCGCGGCGTTCTCGAGACTGTCGGAAGCATGCACCAAGTTCGATGAAACGTTCATCGAGAAATCTGCACGCACGGTTCCTGCATCCGCTTGCAATGGGTTTGTGGAACCAATCATTTTGCGCACTTCGGAAACCGCTTCCATGCCTTCAAGCACGATTCCGACAACCGGTGTGTGCTTCATAAAATTTTTCAAATCGGCGAAGAAGGATTTTTCCGCAAGGTGTGCGTAGTGCACATTCAGTTGTTCGTCTGAAAGTTGGAACAACTTGAGTCCGATGATTTTGAGTCCTTTGCGTTCAAAACGCGTAAGAATCTCCCCAAGCAAATCACGCTGAAGCGCGTCTGGTTTAAGCAAAACGAGGGTGCGTTGAATGTCGGCCATACATTTTATGTTATAGGCGGGGTCCCCTGACCCCGCATGAATTTGTCGCAAAGATATCACGCCCGTCGAAAAAAGACAACGGATCCGATGGCGAGCCCAATCACAACGATGACCGCGGCTGTCTGCGCGAACGGAACGGAAACGGAGGCGAATGTTGGCGAGGCGAATATCGAGACTATCGCGAGAATGTATTTCGATCCGAAGAGCGCCGGCAGAGCGATGAGTTGTCCGATGGAAGTCGAAAGCCAGGCGATCGGCAGAATCGCGATTGTGTAGAACATGAGGAATGGAACGAGTGGGAGCACGAAAACGTTTGCGAATGGGGCGACAAGCGAGATCGAGCCGAACTGCCAGAGGATGATGGGAAGCGTGAGAAAAATTGCAGAGAGTGAACCGGCGAGGGCGTTGCGGATGCCGATGTGTTCGGGAACGAACTCGAGTTTTTCTTCGAGACGCGGCGCGATGAAAATGATTGCGGCGAAGGCGACGAACGAGAGTTGAAAACCAACGTCGTCGAGGAGCCAACGCGGATTGTAAAACAACATGACGGATGCGGTGAGCAGAAGCGTATTCACGATCGACGCGCGTCGCCCGATCATGGAACCGATAAGGAGAACACCTCCGAAGATTGCGGCGCGAACCACGGCGGCGGTTGCGCCGGCCATGATCACATACACAGCGAGCAAAATTGCGGTTGCGATCGCGCCGCGTTTACGGCCGAGGTGCTGAACGATCCAGCCGAAGAAGACGAAGGTGAAAAGCGAGACATTGAAACCGGAGGCGGCGAGGATGTGTGACATGCCGGTTTCTCGAAACTCGTCTTGGATCGTTCGCTCAAGACCAACATTTCCTCCGAAGACGAGACCAAAGAGGAACGAAGCATGCGGTTCGGGAAAGACGTGTTTCATGGTTGAGACAACGTCTCGTTTGAATGTGAGGATCGAAGCAACAAGCGAGAACGCATTCGAGGGCGCGCGTTCGAGATCGTGCGGAAAGCGACAAAGCGCAAAGGTTCCCTTTGCTTGGAGGAAGCGATCATACGCGAATCCACTGAATGGTCGTGGAATTTGCATGGAGCAAGAGAAGACGAGGTGATCGCCGTATGCGATCGACTGTTCCCTCAAGACAGTTACGAGCACGTTTCCGAATACGGGCACGTCAGCAACTTTCACGCGACCAATTGTCACTTGTTGTGATTTTGTTTTGATGGATGACTCGGCGATCACATCACCTTCGATGCGGATCTGAGAACCGGTGAAGTCACGAACCGTGGGAATGTTTTTTGGAATTTCACTTTGTTGGTAGCAAAATAATCCCAAGACGAGGAAGAAGAGAGCAAGGCATAAGATGCGGAATGTGTTTCGAGAAGATGCACTTGTGACCCCTCTCCCCCCGCCCTCTCCCTCGAAGGGAGAGGGGGCTATGAATGAGAAGCTCAGGAGACAGATCGCGAGGAGCACGCCGAAGACCGACGTCGAGATGCCGATCGCGAGTGGACCTACGAGGATGCCGAAACAAAACATCGCCGCGAGAAGGGCGAATGTTCTTGATGGCGATGTTGTGATCTTTTTAAATACCGACACCAACATAGGTGAATCCAAATTTTTCGAGGTGTGCATCTTTCAGGCAGTTGCGTCCATCAAAAACAATCGGATCGAGCATGCGTGCTTTGAGGGTCGAGAATGAAACATCGCGGAACTCTGGCCACTCGGTAAGAACGATGAGTGCTTCTGCCCCTTCGGCTGCATCGATCGCGGTTCCCGCGAACTGAATTCCATCCGGCAAAATTTTTCGCGCCGTCTCGATCGCTTGCGGATCAAACGCGCAAACTTCCGCACCGATCGCGTAGAGTCTTCGTACAAGATCAATCGCCGCCGATTCACGCACATCATCTGTTCCCGGTTTGAACGCGAGTCCCCAGACCGCAATGCGTCGGCCCTTCATGTTTCCAAGCATCTCTTGAATTTTTTTCAAAAAAAGATCGCGTTGATGATTGTTCACCTCAATCACAGCAGACAACAATTTAAAATCATATCCATTCGCGCCCGCAATTTGTCGCAGCGCCGAGACGTCCTTCGGGAAGCATGAACCACCGTAGCCGATGCCTGCGTTCAAAAAATGCGGCCCGATTCTCGAGTCGAGTCCGATCGCATGCGCAATGTCGACCACATTCGCTCCGGTGCGCTCTGCGATATTTGCGATCTCATTGATAAACGAAATCTTTGTTGCGAGCATTGCGTTCGCCGCGTACTTCGTAAGCTCTGCTGTCTCGATCGTTGTCTTCACCCATGTGGTTTGAATGCCGCGATGGAGTTCTTCCACAAGTCGATAGGCAACGTCATCATCCGCGCCAACAACGATTCGCTCCGGCGCCATAAAATCCGCAATGGCACTTCCCTCTCGCAAAAATTCTGGGAGCGACGCGATTTGAATCAAACTTGTGAGATCTCCTCGACCGGCAACGGTCATCGCCTCGCGCGCGACCTCAAGAACACGACGATTTGTTCCGACCGGAACCGTACTCTTCACGACGAGCAATACTTCGTGATCCAAATGACGACCAACATCACGCGCTGCATGCAATAAAAACGACAAGTTCGCTTCGCCCGTAGAGGCCGACGGTGTTCCAACGGCAAACAACACAAGTTCCGCTTCGGACAAAACAGATGCGAGGTCTGTCGTAAAAATAATCGAACCGGCTTCTTGCGCTGTATGAAGAACATCCGATAAACCCGATTCAAAAAACGGAACATGTCCCAGATCCAATTGCGCAATTTTTTCCGCATTCACATCAACACACGCAACACGATGACCGAGTTGTGTATATCCGAGCGCAGACGTAAGGCCAACATAGCCCGTGCCGATGATCACCAAGTTCATACCCTATTCCTTTACAACAATGTTAAAAATCTTTCCTGGCACATACACAATCTTCATAATCTCTTTGCCATCAATCCATTTCATCACATTCACATTTGCAAACGCGAGTTCTTTTGCCGTGGCCTCGTCCGCACTTGGTGCAAGCGAGATCGTCCCGCGAACTTTTCCATTTACTTGAACACCCATGTCGACCACATCGTCGACGATGAGTGTTGAATCGAACACAGGCCATGACTCTGCAAAGATCGACGTCGTGTGTCCAAGCTTCTCCCACAGTTCCTCGGCGAGGTGTGGTGCGAGAGGCGCGAGGAGTTTCAAAAACGTTTCGAACGTTTCTTTGTTGATCGAAGACGCGCTCGAGAATTCATTCACAACAATCATGAGCTGAGAGATGGCTGTGTTGAATTTTAATTCTTCGAGATCGGACGTGATTTTTTTGATGGATTTATGAATCAATTTCGTATGCGCATCGTCGCGGGGTCTGGGGACCCCGCCTATAACGCGAATGCACAAATTGTGAACCTTATCGAGAAAACGACGAACGCCGACTACGCCTTTCGTATCCCACGGCTTTGCGTCTTCGAGTGGGCCCATGAACATTTCATACAAACGAAGTGCGTCCGCGCCATATTCGGAAACCATCTCGTCCGGGTTCACCACGTTCCCTTTTGATTTTGACATCTTGTCGCCGTCCGGACCAAGAATGAGACCTTGATTTTTGAGTTTCAAGAATGGCTCTTCGAAGCCAAGATAGCCCAGATCGTGAAGCGCGTACGCAAAAAATCGCGCGTACAACAAATGCATCACAGCATGTTCTGCACCGCCGAGATACAGGTCGACCGGGCACCAATAATCAATTTTTGATTTGTCCGCGAACGCATTCGTATTGTGCGGATCTGTGTAGCGAAGATAGTACCAGGACGAATCGACGAACGTGTCCATCGTGTCGGATTCGCGACGCGCGGCTTTTCCGCACGTCGGACATTTCACATTGTGAAATGTGTTTGAATCGACGAGCGGTGATTCACCTGTTGGTTTTCCGCCGGAGGCGGATCCGCCTATGGCGGAGAAATCGACGTCGGTTGGAAGTTCGACAGGAAGCTGTGCTTCCTCAACCGGCTGCGCACCGCAATTTTCACACCAAATAATCGGGATCGGCGCTCCCCAGTATCGCTGGCGAGAAACAAGCCAGTCACGGAGACGAAAAGTCGTTTTTGCATTTCCAATATGTTTTTCTTCGAGCCAAGCAATCATCTTTTGTTTTGCGTCCGCAGTCGAGAGGCCATCGAGAAACGCGGAGTTGATCGCAATTCCTTGTTCTGTAAAACAATCCGAGACGATCTCGACGGAAGACTGTGCACCGTGAGAGACTGCGAGAGTCTCGGACATGAGCGTTTGCAGCACGGCCGGCTTCACGACAACTTTGATTGGCAACTCATATTTCTTTGCAAACTCAAAATCGCGCGCATCGTGTGCGGGTACCGCCATAATCGCTCCTGTTCCGTAAGTTGTGATCACATAATCCGCGATCCAGACTGGAATCTGTTCTCCATTTGCCGGATTGATTGCATAGGCACCTGTGAAGACTCCCGTCTTTTCTTTTTGTAATTCCGTTCGTTCAAGCACAGACTTTTTTGATGCAGCGATTCGATACGTGTCGATCTCGGATCGATGTTCGTCTGTGACGATCTGATCGACGAGTGCGTGTTCGGGCGCGAGAACGAGATAGGTTGCGCCGAAGAGTGTGTCTGGGCGTGTGGTGAAGACGGTAATGAGCGGCGTAACGTTCGCAAAGTGATAAAGAACAAATTCTGTTTCTAACGAAACAGTTGCACCATAAAAATCTTGATAACTTTTTAACATGGCTTCTCGTGATTCATATCTTTCGTGTCCTTTGAGATCAAGTGAGATGTCGTTCAGCTTTATCAAATCAACACCCGTAATTTTCGCAAACGCGAATGAATGCGTTTCTGTTGCACTCAATCGAGTCATGAGTCGAACCGTGTCACCAACTTGCAAATTCTTTTTCTCCAAACGAATCGTGTTGGTCTTTTTTCCTGAATAAATTAACTCGGTTAGCTCCGGTGTAAACTTGAGGGAATCTTTCGCCTGATCACTGATCCCTGATCCCTCATCACTCATCACTAAAAAGTTTATCTCTGCCCCCACACTCTTCCCAATCCAGTTGCGTTGCATCGACTTAATCTTCTCTGGCCAGTCGATCGAATCCAATCCCGCAAGAAGTCGATCTGCATATTTTGTGATATGAAAAAACCATTGCTCCAACTCTTTTTGCACAACAACCGTCCCGCAACGCTCACAAGCTCCCGCGACAACCTGCTCGTTTGCAAGAACCGTATGGCATCCTTCGCACCAGTTCACGGGAGATTTTTTTCTGTACGCCAATCCGTTTTTGTAGAACAACAAAAATAACCATTGCGTCCATTTGTAATATTCCGGATCAGCCGTCGAAATTTCGCGTGACCAATCAAACGAAAGACCAAGCGATTGCATTTGGTTATGAAAATTCTCGATCGCTTTTTTTGTGGTCTCGGCAGGGTGTACTCCCGTCTTGATCGCATAATTCTCGGCGGGCAAACCGAAGGCATCGTATCCGATCGGACACAACACATTTTTTCCACGCATGCGTTCCATGCGAGCCAAAATATCGATCGCGGCTTGCGATTCCACGTGTCCCACGTGCAAACCAGATCCAGATGGGTACGGAAACATGATCAAATAATAGAGCGCGTTGTCTCTCGACGCGGCCTCGTCAACATGACCCGCTCGATTGGCCGCCCATTTGGCCTGCCATTTCTTTTCAATTTCCTGATGGTTATAGCTCATAGTAAAAGGATCATATCGAACAAAAAGGCTTGACGCAACCGGATTCTGTTGGTAGTCTTCCATATCGTCCTTTTTAGATGAGATGGGATATCCATCTCCATGAGGTAGGTGATGCTCGACACATTCTTGCGTACTCATCACGAAATCTGTCTTGTGCGCGGAAGCAAAATGTTCACGCCAGATATTTTGCGTCGTGTGGAAGACTTTTTGCAAAACAAACCTGTCTATCTCCCGGAAGCGCCCGAGCTTTCGAAAACACGACATGTGCAAACACACAACGCATTCTTTCAGCGCGTGCTCGACTCCACATACATCGCGTTCAGAAAGCAGCTGTCGGAAGTGGAAAAATGTCTGTTTGAAGCGATCATCTTGCACCGCATGACGTTCCACTTCATGCACCCGCAATTCTCGGACAATGAACGTAGATCTCACAGCGTTCTTGTTGCCATGTGTAAGCAGAAACTCGTTGAACTCTTTTTGGATCTTGATCCGAAAGATATTCCGAGCGTGCTCAAAATCGGCGCCCTGCCCGGGATCCGATCGAACATCTGGAACATGAGCTGCGACTACGCGCACGCATGCGCACAGACCATCGAAATCATTTCAGAACTCGACGAGTGCTGGATGTATTTACCAAGCGTCTATGAATCATATATGCTTGGAATTGATCTGTTCGTCTTCAGCGAAAAAAACGAAGCAGTGACTTGTCTCCAAGTGAAACAAGCAAATCCAACAGACAAAACGTTTCAGATCGAACGTGTTCGCCATCAGGAAAATGTCAGCACCCAAGATTCTGCAGATGATTGGACACGGCGTCTTCAGGAAGGCATGGCCCGCATCCATGAGCAGTATCCGGGATATGTGTTTCACCCTTGTCAAATGACGATTCCCTACACATTCGACTTTCGGATCGATGACGAGGTGAAACAAGTCCGAAATTTTTTTCTCTTTAAGCCGCAACGTGCCGCAAACACAGACGCGCAAGCGGCTTGAAGCAAATCTGACACCTTAAGAAGGTGTCTTTTTATTTTCTCGGACAAAAAAAGAACCCGTTGGGGTTCTAAAGAAAGAACATTCTGAGTGCATCGAAGGCAGTGTCGCGCTTTTCTTCCCAGGTATTTCCACCGACATGCTTGAAACGAAAATACGACCACTCGGGAATTTCTCGGACAAGCCACGCCTCACACGTGCGATCAGCGAGTTTCATTGCCTGTTCGAACGTCTCAAGACGCGCGGCGTTGTTTGTCCGTTGTGCTTCGTACACCTCGCGCGAAGGCGGCGCAAGATAGATGACCTGATCATACCTCTTCAGCTCATCACGCACGTTGACACCTGTTGCGATACTGAACAACGCCTGTCGCTGTTCGTTGATTTCACCCTCGAAATACGCGACCGCATCGAGCGTGCCGCGATCCAGAATAATCACCTGCTTCCCGTCTTTGATCGCTTGCAACTCCGCCGCTTCTTCGAACGACCGTTGCACGCGGTACAAGATTTTCTGAAAGCGTGCGTTGTGCGCCTCGTCTTTCGCATCCGGCAGAATGCCGACTTGCGCGATGAGAATCGTCGCGACCTCGGGCACGCAGTGCACGCGATCGCCATACTTTTCCATGATCTCACGCATGAGCGTGCTCTTGCCCGAACATGGCCCGCCGGTGAGCACAATCTTCGGCAGCTTTGGTTCCAGGTAACGCGAGACGTGTTCATTCACATCGCCGCTGATCTCCTTTGCCATGCGTGCGAGATGCAGGTTTGTGAGCGAGTCCGTCACATCGATCGCGTCGTGAATCCACGACGGCAATTCAGGAATCGGTTCATCGCCATGCGCTTCGTACTCAAGCACGACAATCCCTTGCAAAGAGCCATCGAAAAGATCGAGTTCCCATCCGTCGATCACGTAACGAGTCTTTCCGACGACGTACGTTGTCGCGTCAAACATCACGTTCGCTGCTTCAAGATTGATCTCATGCTCACGCTCTGTGCGATATTCACCCGAACCAGTTTTCAGCGTCACGACAGCTTTCTTGCCATCGATAATACGCACACGGAAACTGCGTTCGCCCAAAACATCAAAGTATCCTTGGCGAATGTATTTGCGGATGACGCCGAAGCTCTCGAGAACGCCGCGATCGAAATCCTTCACAAGCCATCGACGCTCACGTTCGATTGGATAGTCAGACACGGAAACCTCCATGCAATGTACGTCGAGAAACCGCTCTCGATGCCGGAAGTGAACCAAAAAATGCGGGGTGTGTCAATGGATCGAACAAAAAAAGAACTCTCATACGAGAGTTCAGTGAAGACGGACGGGGAGGATCACCATGGTGTGGCCGTCCCATTGGAGGCGCTTTTGCAAGGCGAACGCGGTTTGGTTGTGGAGAATGTTGTGCCACCACTTTTCGCGGCCGAACATGATCTTGCCGGCAAAGAAGGTGATGTTTGGGTGAACCGTTGCCGCAATGAGACAAAGCGACTCGAGCTCTTGAACGACATCCGTTCCAACACAATCCATTCCATCGGCGTTCAAACCGAGCGATTGCCCAAGCAGAACGTATCGATGAACCGATTCCTTTGTGCGCGAACGAAGCACTTCGAGCTCGTGTTCGTCTTTGATGGTGGCAGAGTCGACGGCGCCTGCCGCAACAAAGATGACATTTTTGTAGTGGCCCGGGAACGCCCGCAAAACCACATTCAGGGTCTGATGACCAACACCGTTATATCCACCCACCAAAATCACGGCGGTCGGGGCATTCGGTTTGAGAGTGGAGGAATGCGGTTCCTCTGGAATTTCAATCTGTGGCAAATCCACATCGAGCGAAGGCAGTCGTTTTGCCACCGCACGATAATGGGCACGGATGACGTAACAGAGAACCACAAGGAGCGTGGTCACAAGAAGTGTGACCCATCCGCCGTGCGAAAACTTTTCGATGGCGGTGACACACAGAATGGACGCGCACAATAGAAACGCGATCGCGAAAAGGAACAAGTCCGAAGCCGAACGTTTCTCCCACGACTTTCTGAGCATGCCAAGCATGGAAAGCGAAAACGTGAGAAACACATTGATGGAGTACATGACGACCAAGTGACTCACATCTCCCTTCGTGTACCAAAGGGCGATGAGGGCGGTTCCGCCGATAAGCACAATGCCGTTCCGCTCCGTAAGCTGTTGGGACAATGCGGCAAAACGACGCGGCACCCATCCATCAAGTGCCATGTTAGCAAGAACGCGTGGGCCTCCAAGAAAGCCAGCTTGCGCGGCCACCACAAGGAGGGCGCCTTCTGCAAGAAGGGTGATCATCATGAAGGTCTTTCCACCCATCCAATTCTCTGACACACGCGACGCGAGAACCGCGTTCAACGTTTGACCAGAAACCGGATGGATATCGACAAGCAAGTACCCCATGAGCAAACCGGATGCCATGATCGCAAGTGAGAGCGCCATGTAGATCATGGTCACGCGCGCGGTTTTCACGCGCGGTTCACGCAAGATCGGCATCGCGTTTGAAACCGCTTCAATCCCGGTGTACGTACCACCGCCAAGCGACCATGCGCGTGCGGCAAGCAAGAGAACGCCTATGAGTCCAAGTTGTGAGGAACTCGCGCGCCAACCTTCACGAACCTGCGTTGCGATTGGCACGGCGGTTTCAGATCCCATCAACCCCGCCACCACCAAAATGATGTGTGTCAGAATAAACAGGAGAAAAACCGGCACGAGCGGAAGAATCGCTTCTTTGACGCCGCGAAAGTTGAGGAGGGTCATTCCAGCAAGCAGGAAAACCTCGAACCCGAATTTGAATGGAACGGCGGTCTCTGGCATGAAGCTGAAGAGCGCGTCACCCGCAGCCGCGATCGAAACCGTGACCGTGAGAACATAGTCGACAAGAAGGGCGGAACCGGAAACGAGTCCGGGAACAGCGCCGAGCGACCGTGTTGCGACAACGTATCCGCCCCCTCCGTTCGGGAACGAAGCGATGATCCGCATGTAGGCAAACGAGATGATGAGAACCGTGATCGCGGTCATCGCGGCCATCGCAAGCGCGAGCCACCGATGTGTCCCGAGCGCAGCGAATGATTCGGGTGGGCCGTACGCGGAGGACGAAAGTCCGTCCGCACCGAGTCCGACCCAAGCGAGAAACGGAATCAGGGACAGCTGATGAAAAATCTGATTGTCCGCGAGACTCCGCGGCCGACCAACAACCCACTTCCAAACACGCGACGTGCGCGAAGGAGCTTCGAAAACGGGTTCCATCACACCTCCACATCGCGTGCACGAGCTGCACACGAAGCAAATAAGGTATCAAAAAACCATTGAAATGTCAATGGTTTTTGCTCAAGAATCGTTCGGCATCAAGTGCGGCCATACACCCAGTTCCCGCAGCCGAAATCGCTTGACGGTACACATGATCCGCAACATCTCCTCCCGCATAAACGCCGTCGACGCTTGTTGCGGTCGAGTGTGCCTTTGTCACGATATATCCAACCTCGTCGAGCTCGAGCTTGCCTTGAAACAATTCTGTGTTCGGCTTGTGACCAATTGCGACGAAGAGTCCGTCAGCTTGTATTTCAATCATCTCGTTTGTCTTGTTGTTTTTTAATTTGAGACCCGTCATCTTGGAATCACCAACAACTTCCACAACTTCTGTATTCCACATGATCGTAATCTTCGGATTCGCCTTGACGCGCTCTTGCATAATCTTACTTGCACGAAGCGCATCCGATCGAACAAGAAGCGTGAGCTTCGACGCAAAGCGTGTGAGGAAGTTTGCTTCTTCCATAGCCGCATCTCCCCCGCCAACCACCACGACGTGTTTTTCTTTGAAAAAAAATCCGTCGCATGTTGCACATGCAGAAACTCCATGACCTTGAAATTGTTGTTCGCCTGGAACCCCGAGCCACTTTGCTTGCGCGCCTGTGCAAATGATCACACTGTTCGCGCGATACTCATCGTCTCCGGATTTTACGAGGAATGGACGAGAGGAAAAATCGACAAACGTCACATCCTTCGAGACGATCTCGGTTCCAAATCGTTCTGCTTGTTTTTTCATTTCCACCATAAGGTCAGGCCCCATGATTCCCGTTGGGAATCCCGGAAAATTCTCAACATCCGTTGTAAGCATGAGTTGTCCTCCAGGTTGTCCGCCCGCGACTTGCCCCTCGAACAAAATTGGTTTCAATTCTGCACGTGCGGCATAAATAGCCGCCGTATATCCAGCGGGCCCTGAACCAATGATGATGAGATTGTGCGTCATACTAAATGTTTTTCGATGTGACTCTTAAACGCTTGTTTCGTCATCGCTCCGGAGAACTGATCGATCACTTCTCCCTTCTTGAACAAGATGAATGTTGGAATGGAGAGAATGTTGAACCGTTGCGCGAGGGCGGATTGTTCGTCGACGTTAATCTTTCCGATCGTCACCGAATCCATTTCAGCCGCGAGTTCTTCAAGGACAGGAGCCATCATGCGGCACGGACCACACCACGGTGCCCAAAAATCCACGAGCACTAATTTTTCTGCCTGCAAAATGGATTGATCAAAATTTTCTTCTGTGAGGACAAGCTCGGACATAAAGAAAGGGGTTAGGGTTAACGCGCGTCAATGCCTTCAATTTTAAATAATTTTGTGATCTTCTCTTCTGTGTACGTTTCAAAGATATCCCCTTCTTCTGGTTTTACTTTTCCTTTGAACGACAATCCAATTTCTTGTCCGGGTTGTCCTTCTTTGATTTCACCGGGGCCAAGTTGGAGCACGAGAATTTCTCCTTCACCAACATACTCTCCATTACGTGAAATACGCAATTTTGTTTTTGGCAAGATTTTTGATTTCTTTACTTTTCCTCCCACAATAAATCCATGATCTGTTTTGCGGAAGACTTTCACCACTTCAAATCCACCAAGTTCTGTGATGATGAGTTCTGCTGGAAGCAGCTTCTTCAACTCTTCAATCACATCATCAAATAGTCTGTAGATAATGTCGTACTTGCGAATAGAGACGTGTTTGTCGCGCGCAAGGATTTCTGCCGTTCCACTTGGACGTGTGTTAAACGCCATGATGATGGCTCCACCCGCTTCTGCATCTTGAACGTCCGTGTCGGTAATGTTTCCAAGACCTTTCTTAATCACTTTGACAGAAACATCTTCATGTTTAATTTTGTCGATCATTCCAAGAATCGCTTCGAGAGACCCGAGAACGTCTGAACGAATGATGAGTGGCAAAACATGCTTTTTCCCTTCTTCTGTTTTTGATTCTTCGGACTGCGCTTGTGTGCGATGAATAGACGCCATTTCTTCCGTGGCTTTCATCGAGCTGTCTGTGGCTTTCATTTTTTTCAATTCTTTGGATGGATTTGGAACATCCATAACATCCCCAACAGCCGGCGCCACTTTAAATCCAACAATCTCAACCGGTGTGGATGGCGTTGCTTTCAAAAGTGTTTTTCCATTCCAATCTTTCATGGCGCGAACGCGGCCATAAAGTGTGTCGCGAATCGACAATGTGTCGCCAACACTGAGGGTTCCGCTTTGAACGAGCACGGTTGCAACAGGACCCGTTCCTGTATCAACATGAGACTCGACAACGGTTCCAATCGCGCGTGCATTTGGATTTGCAACAATACGATCTTTCTCCATGTCTGTAACGAGGAGCAACATGTCGAGGAGTTGATCGATGTTTTTTCCTTCTCGCGCAGACACAGGAACGATAATACTCGAACCACCCCAATCTTCTGCGGTGATGTTCAATTCTGCAAGCTCACCTTTCACGCGATCAATGTTTGCTCCTTCTTTATCGATCTTGTTGAGCGCAACAATGAATGGAAGGTTTGCGGATTTGATAATGTTAATCGCTTCTTTTGTTTGTGGTTGCACTCCATCATCAGCTGCGACCACAAGAATGGCAATGTCCGCAACCTTTGCACCACGCGAACGCATAACCGTAAACGCTTCGTGACCTGGCGTGTCGATAAATGTCAGATGACGACCGTTGCGTTCCACTTGATATGCACCAATGTGCTGCGTAATTCCACCCGCTTCTGTTGCCATCACGTTTGTGGTGCGGATGGCATCCAACAATTTTGTTTTTCCATGGTCAACGTGTCCCATGACAACCACAACCGGCGGACGCGTAACCAAGTCTTCTTTCTTTTCGCTATCCGAACGTTCGCGAATTTTATCAATTCCCGATGTGTCTTCGTTATTATTTTTTGTATCCGTATCAAGCTCCGCGCGGAATCCAAGATCTTCCGCGATGATCGAAGCTGTGTCGAAGTCGATGCGTTCGTTGATACTCGCAAGAATTCCGTTCTTCATGAGCTCTTGCATGATGCGTGGCACAGACAAATCCAACAACGATGCGAAATCACGCACCGTCGTAATCGCCGGAATCTTTACCGGCTTACGATCTTCTTCCGGCATTTCAAGACGCGTGCCCGAATGTGCCTTTTGCATTTCCACTTTGCGCGCCAAACGCTCTTTACGAGACATTTCCGCCCACGCCTCCATAATTTTCTGCGCTTGGCGGTCATCCACTTTGATGGCGCGTGCACCAACCGCAAAACCAAGCTCTGGCAATTTCTGCAAGAGTTCATCCGGACGGACACGAAGACGACGGGCAAGTTCGGTAATGTTCATAGGCAAATGGGGCCGAAACGATCGTAGGGGTGCCCTTTATGAGTACCCATGCATGAAATAAAAATAAATCTGGCAGTTGTCGACGAGTGTATAAGAAAAGGGGGGAATGGTCAATGAAATCAAGTGCACCCGAACTTTTGTCAAAGCCCAATCGGTCGAGTATGATTCGAATATTATGAAAGGTTTCATCCTCATCGACAAACCAGAAGGAATCACCTCGTTTGATGTCGTCGCGCGACTTCGTCGTTTAACGGGCGAAAAACGCATCGGCCACGCTGGAACCCTCGATCCGTTTGCAACCGGTTTGCTTTTGATTGCTGTTTCTCGAGAGGCCACACGCGAACTCCAGAAGTTCGTCGGACTTGATAAACGTTATGAAGCGACATTTATTTTGGGGGCAACCTCGACAACAGATGATATAAAGGGGGAAATCACCCTAACCCCCAACCCCTCGCCCCTAACCCCTTCCGTAATCGAAGAAGCTCTCAAAACAGTTACAGGGACAATCGACCAGGTTCCGCCTACGTATGCAGCTATTAAAGTGCAAGGGAAAAAGCTGTACGAACTAGCTCGGGCCGGAACACCAACGCTTGTGGAACCTCGAAAGGTTAAAATCTATTCGATCGAATGCCTTTCAAACCTTTCCGACCTTTCAGACTTTTCAAACATTTCCCTCCGGATTCATTGCTCTTCTGGAACATACATTCGATCGATCGCCCGGGATCTTGGCGCCAAACTTAGTGTGGGTGGATATGTTTCGGAACTTCGTCGAACATCCATTGGACTCTTCGTTATTGCGGACGCCATGACCTTCGACCAGCTCGATTCCGCAAACATCGAGAGTCATCTCATAAAAATCGAATCGTTTTTGAGCCGTTTGACGTAGGAACGGCTTTTTGGTACTCTTTTTGTGTAATTCTTGAGAAAAAAGTTCTTCAGAAGTTCAAGCTGTTCAACAGATTATGGGTTTTTCTATCACAAACAATTTTCGTCTTCTCTTTTCCGACTCTCAACACCTAACGAGATTGTTTTTGCGATAATTCCAAGAATCATTGAATACTCCACTTCGAGAATCCTCGGAGCCTGGTTTGAACTTCTCAAGATTTGAGAAGTTTTATTATATGTTTATTTCAATCCTTCTACTCCTCATCGGACTCGGTGGCGGAGCAGCTGCGGGATATGCCTATCGCAAAGCCCAAGCTGCACGCCTTGCCGATGATGCGGAAAATCGCGCAGAAAAAATTATTACAGAGGCAAAAGCAAAACACCAAGAACTGTTAAACGAGGCAAAGACAAAACAACAAGAGTACCTGATCGAAGCAAAAGAAAAATCGATCAAGATGATTGAAGAAGCCAAGCAAGAAGAACAAACACGCCGACGCGAACTCCAAGAACAACAAAAGCGTTTGGAAAAACGTGAAGAATTGTTTGATCAGAAATTGATCGAGATCGAAGACAAGAAAACGAAACTTGAAGATCAGAAAAAACAGATCGAAGATGTGAAGGTGAGTATTGAACTCATCAAACTTGAACAAAACGAAAAGCTGCAAGAGATTGCAAAACTCACAAAAGAACAAGCAGAAGAGCGTTTGTTGAAGCAGATCGAGGTCGACTCACAAGAAGCATTGCAGAGTCGTTTGCGCAAAATGGATGAGATTACGGAAGAAGAAGTCGAAATCAAATCTCGCAAACTTCTTTCACTCGCCATCACCCGATTTGCATCCTCTGTCTCTGTTGACGGAACAACCACCGCCGTCGAACTTCCAAATGACGAAATGAAAGGACGTATCATTGGAAAAGAAGGACGCAACATCAAAGCGATTGAACTTCAAACCGGAACAGAAATCATTGTCGACGACACGCCAAACATGATTACGATCAGCGGATTCTCCCCTATTCGTCGCCAAGTCGCAAAGCGCGCGCTCGATGCGCTCATCAAAGACGGACGCATTCAACCAGCACGTATCGAAGAATCCATCATGGAAGCAAAGAAATCTCTTGCGCAAGAATTGAAAAAGAACGGAGAAGATGCACTGTACCAACTTGGAATTCCTGTTTCTTCGATCGATCCAAAACTTGTTTCAATCCTTGGCCGTATGCGCTTCCGTACCAGCTACGGACAAAACGCGCTTCAACACTCGATTGAAGTTGGAACACTCGCCGGAATGATGGCAGAAGAACTTGGTGCAGATGTGTTCATCTGTAAAAAAGGTGGACTCTTCCACGATATCGGCAAGGCAGTAGACCACGACATGCAAGGTGCGCATCCAGAAATTGGATACAACATCATGAAGAAGTTCGGATTCCCGGAAGAGATTTGTTATCAATCGATCGCGCACCATGAAGACCGACCTCGAACGATTGAAGGTGCGATCGTAAAAGCGGCGGATGCGATTAGCGGAGCACGCCCAGGAGCACGCAAGCAGTCTCTCGAGAACTTCATTCAACGCATGGAAGAATTGGAACGCACGGCGGGATCCTTCGAAGGCGTTGAGAAAGTTTATGCGATTCAAGCGGGACGCGAGGTTCGTATCTTCATCCACCCAGAAAAAATCTCAGATTTGGCGAGTTACCAACTTGCAAAAGATATTGCGAATAAGATTGAATCCGAACTCAGCTATCCTGGAGAAATTAAAGTCACCATCATCCGCGAGACACGCGTGATTGAATACGCAAGGTAATTCGTGTAGAATAAGACCAATATGAATAAAGCTGATCTCGCGACTCGGATCGCGGAAAAATTACAGATCTCCAAAAAACTCGCCGATGATTTCATCGCCTTGTTTGAAGAGATCGTTACACGCGAACTCGCAAACGGCGGCGAGGTTACCATCGCAGGATTCGGAACCTTCTCTGCACGCGAACGCAAAGGACGCATTGGTGTGAATCCACAAAAACCATCCGAGCCGATCACTATTCCAAGCGTTGTTGTACCAAAGTTTAAAGCAGGAAAAGCGCTGAAGGATACGTTGAAAGGCAAGCGAACGGTTTAGCAAGAAAAAAAGACCACCCAAAGCTTTAGCGACGGGTGGTTTTAAGTTATGCGTTTCGTGGACGCACAAGAAACAACATGAGCGATCCAATGATCAGAACGAGTCCGCACACAAACCAGACGAAGCGGATCGTCTCGGGCGTGTTTGGATCATGACGAATTGTGAGCCAGATGAGAGCCGGCACAATCGCGAGGCTGATCTTTCCGAGAAGAGATTGAAGCGAGCCGAACGTTGCGCGGTATCCGCTTTCAACGCGATGTTGCACAAACGAATCGACGAGCGGACCGAGCATTCCACGGCCGCATTCATGCATGGTCGCCATAAAGAGCGGAAGAAGAAGGCCGGAGGAAAGACCTACACCCCCAAGACCAATACCGGTCACAACAACCGATGCCGCAATCCATGCCGCTTCTTGCCCTTGAGGAATCGAGAGACGACGAACGATAACGGCGGAAAGCGCGAGACCGATATACATGATCGCCCACACCCAGGAAAGCCCCATCGTTCCAACGAGCGGTTGGAAATACGGCGACCAAAAGTGATTGAACGATATGACGGCACCAAACACGAACATCATTCCAATCACCCACTTGAGCGATCGATTCGATTTCAGAAGCGACACACTCGCGCGCAACGCTTCGACTTCGGTCATCTTGTGAATCGGCTCTCCTTGTCCATTCATGAGTTTGTGAACCACGAGCCATGCAAGCGGCGAGGTGATGATCATCGGAAGCCAGATGAGTCGTGCGTTCGAGAGGGCGAAGATCGATCCGAGAAATCCACCAACAACCATCACGAATCCACGGATCACACCCGCGGTCGCAAAGACCTTGCGACGTTCATGATCGCGACCTTCGCGATGAAGCGCGTCTGTGACCCACGCCTGCTCGGCTCCCGAGAAAAACGCCATGCCGATTCCGATTACACACTCGCAAACGAGTGCGCTCCAAAATCCGTTCGCAAACAGATAAGCAAATGCACCGAGAGTGAAAAATACACATCCCATTTTGAGCGACCACGCCCGACTCTTCCCGTCCGCGAGCATCCCGGTTGGAATTTCCGCAAGGACGATTGTGAGCCAGAAGAACGCGTTGATGAGCGAGACTTCGCCGAGTGTGAGTCCGATCGAAATAAGAAACGGCGCGTAAGCCGTAACGGTCATCGCGAGTCCGAAATCAACAACCGCGTCATACAAATAATATTTGTGTTCAGTGCGCACGAATTCCTCCAAAGAGCAGCACGAAGCAACCGTTTGCAGGACATCTGCACCCGTTTTCTTCGAAAAAGTAACGCGATCGATAGAACCAGTTTTCACCAGTTCATCGATGCACTACAAACAAAACAACCCGGTTTCCCGGGTTGATCTTGGACTGATTCTAGGAAAATACCTTAAATCAATGCATCACAAACCGGGAAAATAAAAGTACGTTCGACGGAGTAATCGGCGAACATTGGTTTCCCTGTGATGTGAGCAAAAAATAAGTTCATACTAATTCTAGTAAAGCAGAAAAAAAGAGGTTTGTCAACGTAGGGGCGGTTCGCGAGCCGTCCATGCACCACAAACGTAAAGAAAAAAGAGTCTCATCAGAGACTCTTAGAAGAGAATTACATCGCAGGATGGAGATCTGCAAGGAGACGCCGTTCGTCGAACTGGATCGACGTGCGCTCTGCGATCGCGCGCGAGAGTTCGACCGCGTTGCCGAGGCAGTACGATGCACCTGGCGAAGGAGCGAGCGTGAACGCGATGGGCGCGTCCTTTGGAATGAAGCGATCGCGACCTTTCACGATCTGACCGGTGACGAGACTGAACGGCTGACCGCGCACACCGCCTGCGCCTTTGTCGAGCATGATGTCGTCGATACCGAGGCTTGGCACGATCTTGCGCGCGTCGCGCAGGAATGCATGCGTGCCGATCCACGGGAGGTCGAACACCATATTCCAGGCGGCGAACTTGCCGATGGTTGGATCGCAGACGATCTTCAGAAGACTCCAGATTCCGCGCGGCGTTATGGTGCCGATGTCGAGAAACTCGGCGAGCGTCCGCCACGAGTCGCGCTCGAGGAGCGGAAGCGGCCGAGCGGTCGGACCGAAACGTGTTTCGTCCGTGTTGTACACCGCTGGATCTCCGTGCACAGCCGCAAACGGCAGCTTCGGATTCTGCATGGTGTACACCTTGCCTTGCAGCAATCCACCAACACGCTTGTTGGTGTAAAAACTGCCGGCAACGGGAAGAAGTGCGAGATCCTGTTCGTAACCGAGAGCATGAGCGAACAAGAGGCTCGCCGATCCTGCCGATACGTTCACAAACTTCGCCGAATGAATGACGCCGTCCGCTTTCACATTGAATCCATGCGCAGCGCGATCGATGCTTTGAACGGACGTGTTGTAAAGCACATCGATCTCGGCACCGCCTTGGCGCGCGAGCTCGAGAAACTTCTCCGCGAGCAGATGATAGTTCACGGCGTGACCGCGAGGACTGTAGAGCGACGCGATCTTTTGATTCGGATCACGACCTTCCATCACCTTCGGCTCGAGCGCGGCAATGCCTTCTCGATCAAGGAGTTGGATGTCCGGATAGTGCGACTTGAACGCGTGGAACCGAGTCGTAAGTTCGTCGATTTCATGATCGACGGCGATCAATTGCTTTGGAATCACGAGCTTGCCGTGCGGCAAATGCTCGTCCACAAACGCGCTGAGCAGATCCGCACCCCACTTCACTTGGAGCGCTTTGTCGAGCGCATAGTTGCTTTCGATGTCGCCCTTGTGAAGCGTCTGCGAATTGTTCGTGACGTTCGAGTTCACCATTCCAACGCCCTTGCGTCGTTCAATGAACAAAATACGCTTTGCGCTCGAGTAATGAGACAAAACCCAGAGCAAAGCCGTTCCAGAAACTCCACCGCCGACTACGATGACGTCGTACATATTCCTTCCTCCCGCTCGCCAAATCGTTTTTAGACGAGGTCGAATACTACCCGATTTTCGGCATTTTGTCAATACAAAAAGCGGGGTCAGAGACCCCGCCTATTATCCGTTTATTTCACGAATTCTTTTATTTCTTCCAATACATCCGCCAATTTCACCAATCGGCTTTCTGTTCCTGCGCGTTCTTTCCATTCAACCGATTCTTCTTTCAATGACTTCTCGGAAACAATCACACGAAGTGGCGCGCCGATCAAATCTGCGTCCGCGAACTTGGCGCCCGGAGACACATCCTCGCGATCATCCCAGAGAACCTCAACACCTTGTGCTTCGAGATCTCGCACAAGGTCATCAGCCGTTCCCATGATGTTCTCGCGAACCGCATCGTCTTTGCTGTTGAGTGTCACAAGATGAACCTGGAATGGCGCAACAGACTTTGGCCAGATCATTCCCTTTTCATCATGACACGCCTCAACGATTGCGCCGACCAATCTCGAAGTTCCGATTCCATAACATCCCATCAAAACTTTTTTGCGCTCGCCATTTTCATCCGTGAAGTTCAGGTCGAAGGCGTCCGAGTATTTTGTTCCAAGATCAAAAATATTTCCGATCTCAATTCCCTTCACGGTCACAATCGAACTTCCACATTTTGGACACGCGTCTCCATCCTTTACCGTTGCAACTTCGACGTTCTGTCCGAATTCACACTTCGAACATGCAAGAATCGTATCTTCACCCGCATCCGTCAATGCTTGAAACTCGTGCGACATGTTCTTTGTAAAAACGCCTCCACTTGCTTCAGCAACTTTTACGTTGAGACCACATCGGTTGTACGCACGAACGTATGCCTCGAGAGTCTTCTGATAAAATGCGGAAAGATCTTCTTGGTTCGTGTGAAAGCTGTACATGTCTTTCATGCGGAATTCTCGACCACGAAGCACGCCGGACTTCGCTCGAAGCTCGTCACGAAACTTTGTGTTGATCTGGTATGTTGCAAACGGCAAACTCTTATACGACTCAATAAATTTCTTCACGAGTGGCGTCACAACTTCTTCATGACTTGCGCCGAGCGCGTAATCTTTGTCTGTTTGCGAATGAGTTTTAAAATGAAAGCCTACATTGTCCCAACGATTGGTTGCCTCCCAAAATTCTTTTGGATGAAGGGACGGCATAAAAATCTCAAGAGCTCCGAGCGCATTCATTTCTTCGCGGACAATCTGTTCAACTTTACGAAGCACAGACAATCCGAACGGCAACCAGGTATAAACCCCGGCCATGGTCTGATCCACAAACCCGGCTTGAACAAGGAATTTGGCATTCGCCGAATCCGCATCCGCCGGCGCCATTTTAGACGTTTTCGCAAAACAATTTGAATATTTCATAACAGACAGATAGTAACATTACTTGATTTTCTTTGCGAGATACACCACCGGCTTCCCAAAGGTCTGCAATTCCGGAATCTTTGGGAACACGATCACGCCATCAAACTCGGCAACCACGGGTTTATCACCGATGTAGCCGATCGTTTGGCCAGAAGTGAATTCCTCGAACGACCCGCCACCGAGAGTTCCTTCGTATCGAAATCCAGCTTCGGTGAGATTGATGACGGAGACGAGTTCATAAACAGATCGTGTGACCCCTCTCCCCCCGCCCTCTCCCTCGAAGGGAGAGGGGGCCATAGCCGCGATCATGTTCTGATCCCTCAACACATCCCTCACATCACTCAACACCTCGTCAATGCGACTCAAATCCTTCGACTGTCCAGTCTCATAACAAATTCCGACTCCACCGTTGAGATCGATAAACTCGTCCGTCGTCACAGGCTCGCCGCCGAGGATGTAGCGTGGATCAGCGAGGACGCGGTCGCAGTCAAACCATTGGTAAATTTTTTCGTGTGCCTCGTCGACGGCGCAGCAAAGAAACGGGACGGAAGGTTTGTTTGTGGCGTGAAGGTCGATTGAGATGTCGGCTGTGGCGAGAATCTTTGCGATCTCTTGAGCGCGCGTCTGTTCGTACGTTTCGGGAATGCATTCGAGAACGTCGCGTTTAAAACAACGATTCAAATCCGCATGGTCTTCACTCCCCCGGGTATCACGCTCAATCGCTTTTGGATTTCCTAAAATCAAATACAACACTCCTGACGCAAGATTGATTTCGCTATGTTCAAACTGATACGCAAGTTTTTTTACGACCTCAACACCTGTACGTTCATTTCCGTGAATTCCGCCCATCACCACAATCGTTGGACCTTTTTGCGCCCCAACAACTTTTGCAATGGATTCTGAGATGGCTTCGATCATATGTTCTGTATCATAAAGAAGTGGTACGCGTCTTGCAACTTTCCAATGATTCCGATATTCTCCTTTGGCTCATGCACGGAGGAATCATGATCCCATCGTTGTTTAATCCGCAAACACGCAAAGATTTGCTCGCGGTGTTCCAAACAAGCTCGCTTGGCACCACGCCCGCAAATCTGTTCGACACGTTTCGCACACCGGGAATTCAATACCTCTCTGGATCAGCTCTCAAGCGTTTTGCTTGGTGGATTCCGCAAGTCGTTGACGCAACGCAAAATGAAGAACACCTGCTCACAAAGACGAGTCTCGAACTTCGGACCGTTGCGGACCAGCATCACATCATCATCGCTGTTGATACACGACTCAACTACCTCGTCGTCGGATGCATCGCGCTTTGGCACCTTGGTCGAGACGAACAGGATCGCGACTGGTTCGAACTCGGCACGCTCTGGGTTCATCCTGACTATCGCTATCATGGCAGTCGTCATATGCCGATTGCAGACGCGCTTTATCGTCGCATCCTCTCAGAGAACCAAAGCAAGAACATTCTTGCGACCACGACGAACCTCGCCGCCATTCATCTTGGCATGCGTCATGGCATGCAGATGATTTCGTACGCGTCGCTGCCGAAGAAAACGCATAAGGCGACTTGTGTATGCCCGTTTGAAAAAACAGGGACGCACAACAACATGAAATGCCCGCTCAAGAATCAGTCCTGCCGCGTGCGCGTTCCGTTCCCGACCTGGCAACGGGTCGGCAAGCCGGAGCGATCTATCGATTCGCGCATCACAAAACCCTCCTGACCCTTCGACCCTGCCCGGGTCTTTTTTTATTCACACCGGAAGCTTTGACAAAATAATCTAGCGCACGTATTCTATCGAAATCCCTAGTGCCTGGTTCTTTCAACCCTCACCCCGCCAAAGGCGGACATCTGTCATGTGGCAGATTAATTGCTTTTGGTGGACTTCCACAAGGAAATCCTCATGCCAAGTCAGGGTCAAGCTGAAAAGTGTCTCGGGTGCGAAAAATACGCGTACGAAGAAAACATCGTTCCGATTTTCGCCCTGGGCGGTACGCGTCCGATCGGCCACGTCCACAAGACGCCGTCGACCGCACGCGCAGATCTCATTCCTGCGTGCCATCGACGCGCCTATGACAAGCTCAAGGGTCGCTTCCCGACCATCAAGATCGAAACCCGTACGCTCGACACGAACACGAAGTTCGTGAGCTCTGGTCGCCCGTCCGGTTCGTATCGCGCCGTGTCAGGTTCTTCCGCGGTCAAGTACACCGAACGCCGCATGAACGAACCCGCAGCGGGATACACCGCTCCAAACTCTTCCATGACGCCTCGGCCTTCCACCTTCTAACGCACCCCGGTGCGTTTTTTTCTTTGTCCAAAAAATAAAAAACAGCCTCACGCGGAGACTGTTGAGAAATCACTTTTGAACAACTTCGTACCGACCGTACGCGCCGTACATGATATGCGCGCAATTATTCTCTTCGCAAAGTGTGTCTGTCACCGGTGTCACACCAAGGATACGTCGATCAGGAAAATCGCGCTTGTAGGAACGAACGCGTTCCATGAGATGCGCGATCCGAAGCGTTGGTGGGGCGTTTGGATTCAGCATGACAAAGAACGATCCGTTTCCGTCATCGCAAATGTTCGCAATGATTTGTTCGGTTCCAGGGTACCCTCTGCAAGGACCAGCTTGAATCTTCAAATCAGATGCAATCGCTTGCCTCATCTGCGCTTCCGTAAGCACGGGCATAGAGAGCAGAGCGGACGGTTGAGGATTGGAAGAAGGTGGTGAAATCGGATCACCTGTTGGTTCCATGAACGAAGAAGGGATTTTGATCACTCGACTTGCGTGAAACAATCCGAATCCACCAACAAGACACAAGACCAAAAACACGATTCGAGGAAGAACAAACTGGAGATTCCAATCTCTATCTGCGGCCATCACAACCTCCCTTCATGTGGAAATCAAAAGGAACGATGAATGGAAACTATCAAATTTTTCCAAAAATGTCAAGATTCCAGGAAACAAAAAAGCGCCACTAATCGTGGTGCTTTTGTGGTGCGAGCGGAGGGGCTCGAACCCCCGACCTCGTGGTTCGAAGCCACGCGCTCTATCCAGCTGAGCTACGCTCGCATATTCCTCGAACAGCGGAATCATAATGCAAATATTGACGTCCGTCAATCAATTCAGTATTATTTCGACGCACATGCATCGGTAGCTCAGCGGTAGAGCAGGAGACTCTTAATCTCTTGGTCGCGGGTTCGATCCCCGCCCGGTGCACCAAAAATACATCACTTTTCGTGGTGTATTTTTTTTGATTCGGACAGTTGACGTAAACCAATTCTTCTGATACGTTTCCTTTACGTTTCGCTCTTTCCCCCCAACCAAAAAGGCAAACCACAATGATAAAACCGACCGTAAACGCTCATGAAGATCCGGTTCCGATTCGACCTGAGTTTGGGATCGCCACAGAAGAAGTCAATGGTTTTTTTCTTGAACGAGAAACTGGTGGGGTTTATTATTCGATTCGAAACAATCGTGCGCGCGCCGAACGCGGTCAGATGGTGATTGCAAACGGAAAGTTTGGCGCCGAAGAGGGCGCACGCGGAATCGTCATCAAGATTCATCGACCATACGCAAACGGAAAAACAAGCAATGTTATCGAAGTTCATTTCGAAGGTCATCGATTCTCACACCACATGAAATTCCATGATCTGGTCGAATCATCTATTTGCGTCAACTCCGACTAACCTGTTCGGAGTTTTTTTATGCTATGCATTTGTGTGGGAGGGTCACGACCCTCCCCTACAAACGAATGACACAATCTGTTATTCTGTTTCCATATGCACAAACGCGCTTTCATTATTCATGGTTGGGATGGTACACCGGAGGAAGGTTGGCTCCCTTGGTTGAAAACTGAACTCAAGAAACAAGGATTCGAAGTCGTCACTCCTCACATGCCGGATGCGGCTCGTCCTCGCATTTTTAATTGGATTCCAAAAATTTCCGAGATTGTTGGAACCGCTGACGAACAAACATTCTTTGTCGGGCACTCAATGGGATGTCAGGCGATTGTACGCTATCTCGAGACATTGCCCGAGAACGTTCGCGTTGGTGGTGCGGTGTTTGTCGCTGGATTCTTAACGAGACTCACAAATATTGCGGAGGAGGGAGAAGAATCACAAGACATCGAAAAACACTGGCTCGAAACTCCCCTCAATCTCGAAAAAATAAAATCACACCTTCCAAACTCTGTCGCGATTTTCTCCGACAATGATCCGTTCGTGCCAATGGATAATCAAGATCGATTTAGAGACGAACTTGGATCAAAAATTGTCGTTGAACACGCAATGGGACACTTCACCGAAGACGGAGGGACAAAAGAATTGCCGAGTGCGCTTGAGGCAGTACTCAAGCTTGTCGCGTCGTCGAACTCCTCGCAATGACAAATTTAAAATCGGCTCACACGAGCCGATTTTGATTTTCATGAGAGATCCTTCAGTCGTCTGACTCCTTCAGGATGACGCAAAAATTACCACTCCTTCGCCGCAATCCCCGCCTGCGCAGCTGAAACTTGTGCCTCTTGCTTGGACATTCCGGTTCCTGTCGCGATCTGTTCCTTACCGATAAACACGCCAACAATAAATTCTTTTGCATGATCTGGACCCGTTTCCGACAAGACTTTATACGAAGGCGTCACACCCTCATGTTCTTGTGCCGCTTCTTGAAAACGGCTTTTTGGATCGATGTGTAATTGGTCTTTCAAAATACGATCAAGCTGAGAGAGCACGCGCTCATCGATAAACTTTTTGGCGCCGACCCAACCTTGGTCGAGGTAAATCGATCCGATGATGGCTTCGAAGGCATTGGCGAGAATATATTTGCGCGCCTTTGATCCCGTATCCTTTGATTCCCCTCGCGACAAATGTAAGTACGGTTCAATTTCCAATTTATTACAAAGCTCCGCGAGCATTTCCGCATTCACAAGAGCCGCGCGCCAGTTTGTGAGTTCCCCTTCTGGATTTTCAAAATGCGAGTACAAGTGTTCTGTAACGACCAGTTCGAGAACTGCGTCACCGAGAAACTCGAGACGTTCATTATGACCCAAACGAAAGTCTGGGTGTTCATTTAAATACGATCGATGAACAAGCGCTTGTTGTAACGTGTCTTTATTCTGAAACGTAACACCAAGAGTTTGTTCGAGATCAGCTAGTTCGGTTTTAGGCATACAAAAGTTATTGCCTGAGCCTGTCGAAGGCCCAGATGCGTTTTTCGAGGCTTCGACAAGCTCAGCCAATATTAGTTACTTTTTCCTCCTTCACCTCCAAATCCACCTTCTTCACTTCTCCCTTCGCCACCATATCTTTATACACCGCTCCAAGAACTCCGTTCACAAATCTTCCGCTCGACTGTCCACCGAATCCTTTGGCGAGTTCGATTGCTTCATTGATGGCGACCTTTGCGGGAATCGCATCGGCAAACTTCAATTCATACACTCCGAGGCGGAGAATATTTCGATCGATGAGTGTGAGCGACTCGAGTGGCCAGTCTGGGGCGAAGCGTGTGATGAATTCATCAATGACATCACGTTTCTCCATGACGCCATGGACTAAATCCTCCACGAATTTCTGATCATCAAACTTCGGCGCAAACTCTTGGCGATTAAACGCAATGATCTCTTCAATTTTTTCATCCTCCATTCCAAGAAAATCCCATTGATACAGGGATTGCATAGCGATGGTTCGTGAAAGGTGACGGTTCGACATAAAAAAGAACGGAATTTATAGCCCCTCCCCTTTATGAAGGGGAGGTTGGGTGGGGTCGTTTAAAAAAAAGAAAGCATTAAGCTTTCTTTTTTGCTACTTTTTTTACCGCTTTCGCAATGGCTTTTCCAACCGTAATAACTTGACGACCAGCATAAAAACCGCATGTGAGGCAGGCGTTATGTGGTTTTATAGGAGCGGCACACTGTGGGCAGGCTGGAATGACTTTCTTTGTAAGATGGTCATGGGAACGTCGGCGTTTGCCGGACGGATTGGATTTCTTACGGGCTGGTACTGGCATAGGAAATAAACAGAATTTAATACACAAATACTATCATTTTTCAGCCCTCGCGTCAAGAAATCAAAAGACTGTGGCAAAAACCACAGTCTTTTTGGCTATTTGTATGTATTCTCGTCTCGAGATGAGACAGATTCGATCAAAATACGTTTATTTGCGTGATCGATTGAGAAAATAATCCTGAAATCTCCAACACGAACCCGATAAAAAGCGGAATTTGTCAGTCGTTTTACGTGCAATCCCTCGAGTTTCCCCTCTCGAACAGCCTCCAATACTGCCAATAACCGCTCACGATCTGCTTTCTTTGCTTTACGTAAAAGCTTTTCGATTTTATCCATAGAAAGCTAGAGTGTGCGCTTCAATGTATCAATAAGCTGATCGATCGGGATTCCCTTCCCTTCATTGTCACGTTTCGCATCAAAAATTGTTGTCCAATTCTCTTCTTCGAGCGACTCAACCTCAAGTGGAGAAATAACAAGCGTGTCATTAACCTCTTTCATTGTATAGCGATTTGTGTGAAATTTTTTACGCCAGTGCATGGGCAATGTGACTTGTCCTTTGCTCGTCGTTTTTACAATATTGATCATAGGAGTTATTTCTTACATTCTTACTTTTCTACTTTATCGATCTTTGATCTTTACGTCAAGAAATAAAGGATTCTTTTGAAGCTGATGGGTATTCCCATGTCTCATAAGCCCCAAATACGATTGAATTGTTTCTTGTGTCGAGTGATCCTGAATCCGTATGAACATCCGTCGTTTTGTGGCCGTACGTAACGTCCGATGATGCGGAAAGTGTACCCATCCTAGAAAATCAACGCCGGACACAAGCGTCTTCAGAAACAACTTATCCGGGTGCAAACAAAGTCCCAGCTGATCCTGGAGGAAATTTGAAATCTTTGGAATGAGCTGTTTTAGATATTCCTCATCCTCATGCAAAATCACAAAATCATCTGCATACCGAATGTAATATTCCGCTTTGACCGTTCGCTTCATAAACTGATCAAACTCGTTCATGTAGATGTTTACGAGAAGTTGCGAAGTGAGATTTCCAAGCGGGAGACCAACCTCTTTTCTTCCGAGCGTCGAAAAACTATCGATGATGTTACCGAGAAGATTCAACACATCACGATCCTCAATATGCTTTGCCAAAATATCTTTCAAGATTGTGTGATCGATATTTGCAAAGAACTTTCGAATATCGCATTTCAATACCCAACAGGTGCGTGTATTATTTTTTGAAACAATTCTGCCAAAGTCTCTGAATCGATTCATAGCCTTATGCGTCCCCTTCTCCATTCGGCACGAATAAGAATCGTAAATAAATTTCTGATCGAAGTATTCATACAACTCTGAATGTATCAGATGGTGAAGCAACCGATCGCGGACGGTTGCCTTATGAATACTCCTTGGTTTTGGATCGGAAATATTAAATGCGTGATATGCACCATGCACATACGTTTTATCTTCGAGTGATCGCTGTAGATCACAAATATTATCCATGAGATGATTTTGAAATTCCACAACATCCGTACGATTTTTCTTCCCCGATAAAAACTGTTCCCATGCACGAAGTAAATTATCGAGTGTTATAATATCATCGTAACGGCGGTTAAATTTTTTCATAAACGCTCAATGAATATGTCTAATATTCTCACCCCCCCCCCCGAACTCCTTCGGTCATGACAAAAACGAGGAGTGCCTATACAAATTGGTTTAAATTGCTTACAGATTTTCCAAAAACATCGCGTCATAATCTTGGTGGAAAGATTGAGGGATACTTTCTCGAAATGCTTGAGCAAATTTTTGTTTCGCAATATCTTTCCGGTGAGCAAAAAATGAATCGACTCACCATCTGTATTTCAAAACTGGACGGAGTGAAATTCTTTTTACAAATTGCGTGGGAAAACAAATGCCTGCCGAATGATAAATATACTGCGCTTTCCGTTGATTTAGATGAAATTGGAAGAATGCTTGGCGGATGGAAAAAAGATATTGAAAAGAAAACTCCTCCCAAACAATAGGGAGGAGAACATTTCATTTTCGGGACTACGAGACGATGACGATACTCGCCATTCCAGACATTGTCGTTCTCGAGACGGTTGACGTTCACGTTCAGGCCGTCCGCGTTGACATTCACGTTCGCAACGTAGAATTGTACGATGGGCCATCCAGATCACTGCCGATTTATCGTGCACGAGAAATTCGGCTGAATTTTATTTGGGACGAAGAAGTCCACAAGCGCACCGCACCAACTGAAAAGTTTTTGTTTGTCAGAATCATTATCACTCTTTTGCAAGCCGTAGCCAACAAAATTCTCAACAACGATTCCAAACAATCGTGACCTTGTAGCCTTGGCCACAAGATATCGCACGATTGCAAATGCATTATACAAAAAAATCCCCCGGACTCAAAAGAGTCAAAGGGACAAAGAAACAAAGTGTCATCCGAATAAGTTTCAAACGGTCAGTTGCGGGACTACGAGACGAGGACGAAACTCGCCATACCAGACAAGGCCGTCCTCGAGACGGTAGACGCACACGCACAGGCCGTCCGCGAAGACATCCACGCGCGCAACGCAGAACTGATCGCCTTCCTTAAAAAGAAAGAATGTGGCGTAGCCTTCTTGCCGAAGACGTGCCGAATGCGTTTCGCAGAACTCGACGATCTGATGCTGTGAGAGACACAGTTTGTCGAGATCTGGCCCGAGAGAGCCGAACATCTGAGCGAAGGTCGCGTCCCGGATCATCTCGTAGACGGAGACATTCGCGGCAACCGTGGACTGTCCAGGCTTGTCGAGACCCCAACTTGCGAAGAGACCTTCGATGTACGCTTTGAACACGCCTTTTTCTTTGGCGACGTACCGGGAACCGTCGCACGGAGCGATGGTGATCGTTTCGTCTTCAAAGAGGCGACGGAGGATCGGATCGGCCTTTTGTTCGGGAAGACCGGCCCATTCGTCCAAAAATTTCTCCAGAGCTTTTTTGAATCCGGGCTTACGAACAAGACTCGTCGCGCGAGTCAAAATCGCAAGATGATCCACTACTCCGGACATGCCTTCATCACCATTTGCCGCGAGCCATTGCTCGAGCTTGATTCTCCAAGACTGCTTTGCCATATCTTCCTCCGCATTTTGTTCCGATCAAGCGGTTGTGACGGAAATTCCGTCGCGAGGCTCGGAGCGAACAAAAAGTAGACACTGCATGTCACCGAAAATCACCTTGTGCGAAATTCAAATGACGGAAGATAATAACATAAAATCCCAAAAATGTCAATGATTTGTTAGAAAAATCAAAAGACTGTGGCAAAAACCACAGTCTTTTTGGCTAAATGAGGGCAGCACTCGCGACCGTGTCATCTGGCTTCTTGAATCGCATAATGCGAACTCCTTGGGTTGCGCGACCGAGGACAGAGACGGACTTCAGTTCAGATCGGATCACCTGACCCGCGCCGGAAATAATGAACATATCACGCTCGTCTTTCGTATCGACGATATGCGCCGCGACGATTTTTCCTGTCTTTTTGCTGATATTTGCGGTTTTAATTCCGGATCCGCCACGTCCTTGGACCTTATACTCGATAAGGTCCGAGCGTTTTCCGTATCCGTTTTCCATCACAACCAAAATCTCTTTCTCTCCCGGTTTCTTCGATGAGGAGCCTGGAATGATTCCCATTCCAACCACAGAATCATCACCCTTGAGCTTGATTCCTCGAACACCAGAGGCGACACGACCCATTGGGCGCACGCCTTTTTCTTCGAAGCGAACCGCTTGTCCACCGGATGTCACGAGCATGATCTGATCTTTTCCGGACGTTGGACGAACCCATTGGAGGTTGTCGCCGTCTCGGAGTTTGATCGAGATCAACCCCGACTTGCGAACGGAATCATACTCGGACAAATCTGTTTTCTTGATCGTTCCCTTGTTTGTCACCATGAGAAGATATTTCGAGTCCGCGAGCTCGTCCATCGACAACGACGCGGATACCGATTCACCTGGCGCGAGTTGGAGGAAGTTTACGAGCGCTTGGCCTTTCGCAATGCGCGACGCCTCTGGAACATCGTAAGCTTTAAGTTGGAACACACGACCTCTACTCGTGAAGAACAGAAGATCTTTGTGTGTGGTTGTCGAGAATACTTGCTCGACCTCATCCTCATCTTTGGACGCCATGCCGACGACCCCCTTCCCTCCACGCTTTTGTGTGCGGAATGTGTCTGGGTCGATGCGCTTGATGTATCCGGCTTTTGTGATCATTACGACCGTTTCCGTGTCTGGAACGACGTCTTCGATCGAGAATTCTTTAATTCCCGACTTGATGATTTGAGTTCTTCGAGGGGACGCGTACTTGAGTTTCAATCCTTCCACTTCTTCCGCAATCACCATCATCATCTTTTTTGCGCTTGCAAGAATAGACTCAAGCTCTTTGATGAGCGCCATCTTTTCCGCATATTCTTGTTCGATGCGCAACGTCTCTAGGTTCGCAAGCTGTTGCAAACGCATGTCGAGAATCGCGACCGCTTGTCTCTCGGAAAGTTTAAATTGTTTGATCAAGTTCAATCGCGCTTCTTCTTTGTCTTTTGATTTCTTGATACACGCAATAATCTTGTCGATCTGCGCGAGCGCAATGCGCAATCCTTCGAGGATATGTGCACGATCAAGCGCGCGCGTAAGTTCAAACTGTGTGCGGCGCTTCACCACTTCTTGGCGATGTTTGAGATACTCCTCAAGAATCATCTTGAGGTTGAGTACGCGCGGCAAAATTCCACCCTCCACAAGTGCGAGCATGTTGTAGTGTGTGGATTCCTGAAGTTGTGTTGTTTGATACAAACGATTCAACACTTTCTTTGGATACGCATCTTTTTTTAACTCAACAACAACACGAACACCGGCGGATGTTGATTCGTCGCGCAAATCTTTAATCCCTTCGATCTTCTTATCGCGAACATTCTGTGCAATGCGAATAAGCAAGTTTGCTTTGTTCACTTGGTACGGAATTTCTGTGATGATAATGGCGAAATTGCCTTTCTTATCTTCCACAATATCCGTTTTGCCTCGAACGACCACCCCCCCACGACCGGTTGCGAGGGCGGTTTTGATGTCCGCATTACTGTACGCAATTCCACCCGTTGGAAAATCTGGACCCTTAACGATCTCTGACAGATCCTCGATCGATGTATCCTTGTCGCGAATCAATGCGAGTACCGCATCACAAACTTCTCCGAGGTTGTGCGGAGGGATATTCGACGCCATTCCAACCGCGATTCCAACTGTTCCGTTGATGAGCAAGTTTGGAAGTTTTGCAGGCAACACTTTTGGTTCTTTGTGTGTGCCATCAAAGTTTGGAATGAAGTCGACCGTCTCCTTCTCGATATCAACAAGCAATTCTTCCGAAATGGTTTCAAGCTTTGCTTCTGTATATCGATACGCCGCAGCCGGGTCGCCATCGAGAGATCCAAAGTTCCCTTGTCCGCGGATCAGTGGATAGCGCATCGAAAAATCTTGCGCCATACGCACGAGCGAGTCATACACAGCGGAATCTCCGTGTGGGTGATACTTTCCGAGTACATCTCCAACCACAGACGCACACTTTTTGAACTTTGCACTTGATCGGAGTCCCGTCTGCCACATGGAATACAAAATGCGGCGGTGAACTGGTTTCAGTCCATCGCGAATATCCGGAAGCGCACGACCAACAATGACGGACATGGCGTAGTCGAGATATGCGGTTTGCATTTCATCGGCAATGTTTCGGCGCTCAATGCGTCCAATCCCATTTGTCGTGATATCTTGAACGGGTTCTTCCGGTTCAGAATGTTGTTTTTTTTGTGCCATATCATTGCGTGGAAGATTGTTTCAATTCCTCTTTCACATTTTCTAAAATCGCTTGTTCGGCTTGTTGTTTATTTTCTAAATACTGTTTGATGTTTCCAAAAAAGTCCTTCATTTTATCAATTGTTTCTTGTGTTTTCTTTCCAACATCTTCATCTCCAATCACTTGTTGTTTCGTCTCGCCAAGTTCAAGAGAGATTGTCTGCTTGGAATCCTGAATGGATCGCTTTAGTGCTTGCGCAACCGTGAAATACCAACCGACCGCCATAAACACCACAAACAAAAGGATGGTGAGCACGAGCCAAAGCTTCTGCTCTTTCGTCATGGGTCGAAGAGAACGAGGTTTGGTACGTGGCATAGTCGAAGGTTTACTTCGAGAGGGTAACGATCAACAAATCTTCTTCCGGCAAATCTTTGCGTGCCACTTTATACTTGTTCATTTCTTCTTTCTTTGCACCGGCCATTTCTTTCATAAACGCACTTAATGGCTGCAGAGATTCTTTCAGGTTCGGAAGCTCATATGTCATTGGAATAACAACGCGTGGTTCAATTTGTGCAATGACTTCTGCGGCAAGTTTTGGTGTAAGCACGCGTCCACCTCCAACAGGTACCATTAAGATGTCGATGTTCTCAAGTTCTTGGAGTTCTTTATCAGAAAGCGCGCGGTCGAGGGATCCCAAATGCGCAATATGCATTCCCTCGCACTCAATGCGAAACAAATTGTTTGCCACATGCACCCCTTTTACTTCGCGCTTAAGCGGAGCATCCACGCCATACATGAACACTTGTCGCACCTCAAACTCGCCAGGCATATCAATGACTTGTGGTGTTCCTGCAATGGCCGCGAGATTATTTGCGTCCTCTTCATCATGCGAAACCAAAACAACGTTCGCCTCAAGCGTACGAGGAAAACGCAGTCCAGTTGCATTATCATAAGGATCCACAACAAGTGTGACCTCCCCTTCTGAAGTATTCGTAATGATCTCAAAACACGAAAGTCCGTTCCAGATAATTTGCATACGTGGGAGATTATAGCACATTCATCCTAAGCTTCCTCGGCAAACGCTTCTTTCCAGTAGGCAATTTCTTCGTCGATTTCTTTTACATCTGGATCTGGTTCTGTGACCAAAAATCCTTCTTTGTACATTTGCACTTTGCCTTTAATTTCAGACGCTTGTCCTTCATCGCCTTGTTTTGCAAGTTCAAGAAGTTCTGCGAGTTTGCCTTCAATCATTTTGACGTGATCATTCCATTTTTGAAGCAAAGCATCATACGCAGCCGTATCTGCACTTACATGCGACTTGATTGCTTCACCCAATTTCGACTTTGCAACCGCAATTCCATCAACCACTTGATAGATTTGTTCTGGCGTCAGAGATTCCGTAAGCAAATCGCTGCGCACAAGTTCGTCGAGGTGCACTCCAGCATTCAAATGTGGTTCGATCACTTTGCGAACCGCATCATCCACATGTTCGAGAACTAACTGATTCATCTTCCCTTCTTCCTTTGTATGGATGAGTTCGTCATATGCATGGCGATACGGATACTCTTTCACCCCAACATCATGAAACGTACGACGAATAATCGCCTCGTCAACAGTTTTGTCGGCGAGCAAATCATCGTGCACCTTCTGTGCCTCAACTTTGATTTCATCTGGAAGCGTTGGGACGAAATGATGAATGGCGTACTGAAACTCATCAAGAAGAGCTTTTTGTGGATGGGACATAGGAGAGGGCGGCAAAGTGGTTGAGTGATGGAGTGGTAAAGTGAAGGAAAAGAGACAACTTTTTATTTATTTGAAATAAATAAATCGCACCGTCCAACACTCTTTCACTCAGTCACTCATTCACTTCTTAAGATTAATCCAATTTTCTCCCCTCATGGTACAAGACCCCCGTCATATTGACAATTCGTGGAAATCTGCCTATTCTCATGTGTCGACCAACAAAACAGGCCGACGGAAAAAAGGAGGAACTTCGATGAAGCAAGATATTGATCTCATTTGGTTCATGGTTTTCTTTCTATTTTGTTCGATGATGTGCAATACATCCAACGACTCCCTCGAACGCAAGATCGATGACACGAGAACGGAAATGAACCAAAAACTTGGCGAAACACAAAAACTGTCCGCTGCGGTTCAAGCGCAAACAGAAGCGATCAACCGATTGAATCAAACCCTTCAGGAACGACTGCCCGCGCGGTAGTTGAGGAGGAACGAATGGTCGATGCACTTTCGAATGTGCTCAACTGGCACAAGAATCTTTCGCCCATCACGAGGTACCTGACCTTTCGCTGTGGCATGTCCATTCTCGGGTTCGCGCTCTTCGCCTTGATCCTGCTTGGGTCAAAAAACGTACCGGCAGCGGCCGTCTATGCGGGCCAACTCACTGCATTCGTCGCCACACTCGCCTCGCTTGGATTCGTGCGCACAGACGTTCGATTCATGAGCTGTATTTTTTGCGTGTTTTTTACAGAGCTTGTCTTTCTTCTCGGACTTATCTTCATGTTTTCGGCGATATTCCTCTATAGCTTCCTTGAAAACTTAGAAGGCGCACTCGTCTTCGAACCTATTTCCTGGGATGGATGGTCTTGCCTTGCCGTAGCGGCAATCATCACCCTCGCTACAGGCCCATACGATCCAACGCCGGAAAACACAGGATGGCGCGCACAAAACACCTTAATCACCCTCAACTCAACCATCGGTCTTCTCATTCTGAACACCGCCGTGTTCGCTTTCATCATGAAGATTGTTCTCTAGCTCGACCACAAGGTCGAGTTTTTTCTATGTACGATCATCGCCCTTGCCAAAAATCCCCAGATCTATTAAGCTTTCACCACTTATTAATCCTAGCCCCGTTGGACCGTTCTCGAGCTTTTTCGAGCGAACCGTCTGGCGGAATATTTTTGTATGAAAGACACACAAACAGAATTTCAGAAACTGATGGAGGAAGGACAATATTTAAATATCCCAAAGGTGGGCGACGTTGTAACCGGAAAAATCGTTGGATCCGGACGCCGTGAAATCCGTATCGACTTGAACGGAATCGCCACAGGAGTTGTGCGTGGCCGTGAGCTTTTCACGGGCGGCACAGAAGTAGGAGACATGAAGGCCGGAAGCGACGTTGAAGCAACCGTGATTGAACTTGAAAACGAAAACGGAGAAATGGAACTTTCGTTCCGCTTTGCGGGTCAAAAGAAAGCTTGGGAAGAATTGCGCCGTTTGTTCACCACAGGCGAAACATTCGACGTCAAAATTTTGGAAGCAAACAAAGGTGGTCTTATTGTGGCGGTTCAGAACATCACAGGATTCTTGCCTGTTTCTCAACTCTCTCCAGAACACTACCCACGCGTAAGCGGTGGAGACAAAAATAAAATTCTCGAGAAACTTCGCTCTTACGTTGGTTCAAAAATGAACGTACGTGTCATTGACGTATCAGAAGGCGAAGAAAAAATGATTGTTTCCGAAAAAACAGTTTGGGAAGACACACAAAAGAATGTCATCTCAAAGTTTGGTGTTGGTGATGTGATTGAAGGAGAAGTAACGGCGGTTGCCGACTTCGGAGCGTTCGTAAAATTTGATTCACTCGAGGGTCTTGTGCACATTTCCGAGATCGCATGGCAACGAATTGATCATCCACGCGATTTACTTAAGATCGGCCAAACCGTCAAAGCCGAAATTATTGGCATTGAAGGAAGCAAGATCTTCTTGTCCATGAAGAAACTCATTCAAGACCCATGGGCAGGCGTTGCGGAAAAATACAGAATTGGAGAAATGGTTGAAGGAACCGTGCTCAAAGTAAATCCATTTGGATTGTTTGTGGAATTGGATGCAGAAATCCATGGTCTTGCCCACGTCTCTGAATTGTCTGACAAGCCTGTAACAGACGTAACCCAAATTGCAAAACCAGGAGACGTCATGAGCTTTAAGATTGTTTCCATTGAACCAAAAGAACACCGCCTTGGCCTTTCACTTAAAACCAAAAGTGAACCAGCAACTGTAGAACAAGCAGTTGAATAATCTATGAAACCACTTTCAAAAAACGTGATTGTCGCCATTTTAACCGTTTTGGTTATTGCGATCATCTTCTCAAACTACACCTTCAAAAAAGAGAAACCGATTGACGTGAACATCGCGAAAGTGGTTGAAGAAATCCAAAATGGAAGCGTGCAAGCAATAGATATTGAAGGAACAGATATTGCGATCACCCTTAAAGATGGGACCAAACAAACCACACGCAAAGAATCAAGCGTGTCGCTTCCGGAAGTCTTTATCGATTATGGTGTGACCGCAGAACAATTACGTGGCGCAAACATCACGGTCAAAGATCGTTCAACGCGCTCGTATATTCTTGGCGTGATTCTGCCGTCGTTACTTCCGCTCCTTCTTCTCATGCTTGTGTTTTGGTTCATGCTTCGCCAAATGCAAGGGGCAAACAGCAAAGCGATGCAATTTGGTAATTCAAACGCCAAAGAATTCAACAAAGAACAAAAACTAAAAGTCACCTTTGCAGACGTTGCAGGGGCAAAAGAGTCTAAGGAAGAATTACAGGAAGTGGTTGAATTCTTAAAGAATCCAAAAAAGTTTTCCGATCTTGGCGCAAAAATTCCAAAAGGAGTTCTCCTCATGGGACGTCCTGGAACCGGAAAAACCTTGCTTGCGCGTGCGGTTGCAGGAGAAGCCGGTGTTCCCTTCTTCCACATGAGCGGATCGGAGTTTGTAGAAATGTTTGTGGGGGTCGGAGCATCACGTGTGCGCGACCTCTTTGCCCGCGCAAAAAAATCCGCACCATGTATCATCTTCATTGATGAAATTGACGCCGTTGGTCGCCAACGCGGTTCCGGAATGGGCGGATCTCATGACGAACGTGAACAGACACTCAACCAAATCTTGGTTGAGATGGATGGATTTGAAGCAAACCTTGGCGTCATCGTCATTGCGGCCACAAACCGTCCGGATGTTCTCGACCCAGCGCTTTTGCGCCCAGGTCGATTCGACCGCCGCGTAATCCTTGATCTTCCAGACATCAACGAACGTGAGGCCATTCTCACGATCTATGCAAAAAACAAACCGCTCGTCCCCGAAATCAATTTGCGTCGCGTGGCAGAACGCACAGCCGGAATGGCCGGAGCGGATCTCATGAATCTTTTAAACGAAGCTGCCATTCGCGCGGCTCGTCGCAATGATACAAAAATTACTCAAGAAGACGTTCTTGATTCGATTGAAAAAGTCATGCTTGGACCTGAGCGCCGAAGTTCTGTCATGAGCAAAGAAGAAAAGAAGGTGACGGCGTATCATGAAGCGGGACACGCGATCATTGCGCATATCCTTCCAAATTCAGACCCTGTTCACAAAGTTTCCATTATTCCTCGCGGGAGCGCTGGTGGTTACACCATGAAAGTTCCCGGTGAAGACAAGCGTCTTCACAAGCGCGGAGAATTCCTTGCAGACCTCGCAGTTATGCTTGGAGGATTCGTTGCGGAAAAAGAAACATTTGGAGATGTAACAACCGGAGCGTCCGATGACCTTCGAAAGTGCACACGTCTTGCGCGTGAACTCGTCACACGTTACGGAATGAGCGAAACGCTTGGACCTCGTGTGTTTGGAGAGCATCAAGAAATGGTCTTTCTTGGACGAGACATCCATGAACAACGTAACTATTCTGAAAAAACCGCAGAGCTCATTGACCTTGAAGTTGAAAAGCTCGTCAATGGCGCCCTTGAAACAACTCGTGGTATAATCCGAAAAGAAAAAATGCACCTGGATAAGATTGCAAAAGCGCTTCTTGAAAAAGAAGTTCTTGAAAAAGAAGAATTCGATGCACTCTTTGCAGGCAGCAATGCGGTACAACCTAATACGTACACCGCATAACTTATCGGAGATATGAACATCAAAAATTCCACAGCGATTTATCGTACGCTTTTGCGTGAGGCCTTTCGCCTCACCTGGCAACGTAAAACGCTGTGGATTTTTGGTATCTTCGCGGCATTTATCTCAACGGGAGGTGTCATGGACATTGCAACAACCAGCATGCGCCGCGTTCAACGCGGGGGTTCGTTCATGCATCAGTTACTTGATACGTCCTTTTCTGGGTACGCACTCATGGGAAAATACATAGGCCAAATGCAAGCATTCGGCTCCTTCAGACTCGGTGCCATGATTATTTGCATGACCCTTATCTTTATCGGCTTGTTATTTCTTGCTGTCCTCTCGCAAACCGCGCTCATTCATGGCATCAAAGCCCCAACGCATGAACACCCAAACATTGTTCGCAAGCGTGCGCACGACCACCTTTTTCGCATCTTCACCATTGATGCCCTTACAAAAATCCTTGGTGCAATCCTTGTTTCTCTCACAACCCTTCCGATGCTTTGGTACTACGTCCAACACTCCTCTTACAGTTTTACCATCGCCTTTGTTCAAACCCTTGTCTTTTTCCCAGCGGTATTGATCGTAAGCATTCTTTCCATCTTGTCTGTCATTCACGTCATTGAAACGGAATCAACGGTTTCGGAAGCGATTACAACCGCTTGGACTATTTTCAAAACTCACTGGCTCGCAACACTTGAATACGCCTTCATCCTTTTTTGTCTCATGAGTCTTGCTTGTTTTGTCTTACTCGGACTCGTCATCGCCCTCAGTATTCCTTACGGCCTTCTTTATACAGCCTCCCTTCTCACGGGATCCTTTGTCATTTTTGTCCTCACAAACGTCCTTTACGGAATATTTGCGCTTCTGATTGTCTTTGCCTTTGGTGGGGCGATGGTGACCTTCCAATACAGCGCATGGTACCTTTTTTATAAGCGTACAGAACACCGTTCACACTCAAAACTCCCCATCGCAAAAATCCTCCGAATGTTCAAACGCGCCTAATTGCGGCGATCCAAAAAAACAAGTAAACTGAAGAAGAATTATCTTCAGTTTTTTGTTTATGTCGAACGATACCCAAAGCATCGAAGACCTGTTGCAACATGTAGGGGCAAAAAGTGCGGCTGCTCCCGCGGGATCCCCTTCTGCCATCAATGCCCTCACCGATAAAATGCATGATGTTCGCCTCAAAGAAAAAGAAGCGGAAACCGCAGAGCTTGCCAAAAAAGCAGGAATTCCGTATGTGAACATAAAAGGATTTCCCATCTCACCAGATGCCTTGCGACAGGTTCCAAAAGAACAAGCTGAAACGCTGAAAGCGATCTGTTTTTTGTACACCGGAACAGAAGTGCGGCTCGCAGCGGTTGATCCAAAAAGTCCGGCCGTAAAAGAATTGGTGTACCAAATTGGTGAGCGCACAAAAGCAAACGGAGGGGTGTATCAAATTTCAGAAGAAAGCTTGCGTATTGCCATTAAGGCGTATGACACGCTCCCCATCATTAAAGCCATTATCAAAGGAGTAAAAATCACCGATGAAGAACTCCAAATCTTCCAATCCAAAATGAAATCCTACGGCGACGTTCAGGGCGTAATCGGCGCGGCGTCCATTACAGACATCATCACCATTGTTATCGCAGCCGCTCTCCAATTTGGAACATCTGACATTCACGTTGAAGCAGAGGAAAAGAAAATTATTATCCGCTTGCGTATCGACGGCATTCTCCAAGAGGTCGCATCACTGGACGCCGACCTTTGGAAAAAAATCATTGCGCGCATCAAACTTATTTCTGGATTGAAGATTAACGTCATCGATCGCCCACAAGACGGACGCTTCACAATTTTTCTGAAATCAGGCGACACGGACGTGCGTGTCTCAACGATCCCAACAGCGTACGGAGAGTCTGTCGTTATGCGTATTTTGAAACCGAGTGCCATTAACGTGGAGTTTTCACAGCTCGGATATCGCCCACTCGCAGAAAAACGATTGCTCAAAGAGATCGAAAAGCCTCACGGTATGGTCATGACAACGGGACCAACCGGTTCCGGAAAAACAACGACGCTGTACGCCATTCTTCGTAAACTGAATACACCAGGCGTGAAAATCATTACGCTCGAAGATCCAGTCGAGTACAAGCTCGAAGGAATCAACCAGTCCCAAATTGATCACGCAAAGAATTATACGTTCGCCGGAGGACTTCGATCCATCTTGCGCCAAGATCCAGACGTTGTGATGGTCGGGGAAATCCGCGATCTCGAGACCGCTGATGTCGCGATCAACGCCGCGCTTACGGGACACTTGCTTCTCTCGACACTCCACACGAATGACGCTGCAGGAGCGATCCCCCGCTTTATCTCGATGGGTGTCAAACCCTTCCTCCTCGCCCCAGCCTTAAACGCGATCATTGGACAGCGCCTTACCCGAAAAATTTGTACGAACTGTAAAGAACAAGTTCAACTCACTCCTGAGCAACTTGAATTTGTAAAAAAAGTTGCGAGCACAATTCCTCCTGAATCCGGCGAGGTTGTTGCAGCAGAAACTGAATGGAAATTTTTTAAAGGAAAAGGATGCGATGCGTGCAACAAATCTGGTTACAAAGGGCGACTCGGAATTTACGAAATCCTCACGATGAGTGACGAAATCAAAGCAAGCATGTCTGAACAAATTTCGGAATATCAAGTTCGCGAACTCGCCAAAAAACAAGGCATGACCACCATGCAACAAGATGGAATTCTCAAAGTTCTCGACGGCCTTACAACCGTCGACGAGATTCTCCGTGTTGCGGGAGAAAGTGCATAATCGAAAAACAAGGCTTAAAAGCCTTGTTTTTTTCTTGTTTCTCGATAAATTTCTTGACGCACCGCAACCGACATGGTAGATTCTGTCCTCCCTCGCAACACGTGAGGATGGAGGAACCATGACTCGGAAGCAATACCTGCTTCTCATCAAACGGCTCCCTCCAAACTTGCGTATACGTCTTGAGGGAACCGATCCAAATGTGATCGATGCGATGGAAGTTCAACGTGCGCTTCTCGAACGGCAGACAGAACTCGTTCGAAATGGCGCAACAGAAATCCCCTCGCTTGGAGAACTGTTCGATCAGTACTTTGGAGATACAATCAAATCATCTACGCAGCCTTCATAAGAAGTTTATGGGTTGTGGATGCCGTCTTCCAAGCTCGTGCCGCCATCAATTGGTCGGCATTTTTATTTGCTTGAACTTCCGCCATTTTTTCTGAAAGCAACTGATACACCGCCGCAAGATTTTCCCATTTCGGAATCGCAAGGACATTACTTATAACAGCCGTGTTCCCTTTATTTTTTTCTTGATACACACGCAAGGCAGGTTCAATTCCTTTCAGCATTTTAATCATTTCCTCGGGCGTGATGCGGCCACTTCCAATTTTGAATCGCAGGGCATCCAGCGTATCTGCCGCACCTCGATCTCCGATGGTTTTCTCCAAGTTCAACAATCGCGCTGCAGCCGCACGCACTTGTACATCCACTTGCGCGAGCGCTTGTTCGAGCAATAAAACCTGCAACGGATGATCCTTATACGTGATAGGGCTAATGTTTTTACTCAGCATGCCATCACGCATCGTGCGAGGTTTTTCATTTTGTTTTGCCATTCCGGCAATGCGCGGCATGAACGACTTATCAATCCCTAAAATCACAACCGGCATGCCATACAAAGACAGCTGTTTTTCTTCTCCTGCTTCATCCGTTTCAAACGGCGAACGATAATAAATAACATCTCCTCCCCTCACCAGTTTTTCTTTTTTCTCCGCTACGCGTTCTGGAAGTTGTGAAGTTGTGTAATCAACAAGCAATCGAGGATATCGACCGAATCGACCCGCTTCATCCCATTCGAGGACCGTATCAATCCCCTTCAAATCATCAAACCTGGTTGTACGAAACGCCGCACCTCCGAGCCAGTCATTGCGATCCACTTCCTGAATCAAAAATTGCTCGAGCACAACCCCTTCTTCTGTTCCGGATCCACGATATTCCTTTCCAAGCTCGCGCTCCAACTTTTTATCTGCCTCACGCTTTGAGAGCGGGACTCTTGTAAATTCATCGATCTTTGGCTGACCATCAAGTCCGCGATACACCTCGCGCAAATACAACGCAGCAGCCTCGGAATCTCCACTTGCGGGGTAGATGACGTCAAACTTTGACACGGTCGCTCGAGGGGGCGCACCACCCGCTCGATAGCCTCCAACTTCTGCAAATGTCATATCAGGAAATGGTTATGTCTCGCGTCTGTTCATCCATCGTGCGAAACTGAATACGTTTAGTATACCGAATCGGCGACGCGCTTTCAATTCCTTTTTCGGGCCACTCGATCAAAAAAATATTTTTTGTGTCTTGCATCATTTCTTCGAGTCCAAGCGATTGAACTTCTTTTGGTGTTTCGAAGCGATAAAAATCTAAGTGGATCACACGAGCCATTGTTGGATGATTCGCAATTGGATAGGTGTTCAAAATCGAAAATGTGGGGGAACGAACGGGTTCTGTATAACCGAGCGCTTCAAGAACGCCCTGCACAAAACTCGTCTTCCCCGCTCCAAGGTCGCCTTCAAGGAACACAACATCGCCACCACGAAGTGTGGCGGCAAAGTCATGGGCAAGTTTTTTTGTTTGTTCAAGGGAATTTGAAATCATATAAGTCGTATAGGACCAATAGGACCTATACCAGCCGAAGATTCGGCTGGGCTTCGAGTGAAAGCGGGTCTGTAAAATCTTTTTGCTTTGCGCGGAAGAGTCCTGCAATCGCGATCATTGCGGCGTTATCGCCAGAGAGTGAAAGATCTGGAGCATGAAACGTCACATCCGGAAATTGTTTCGTGAGTTCGCTCGAGAGTAAATCTCGCAGCGCGCGATTTGCAGAGACGCCACCGGATAAAATAACAGATTTAGGTGAAAATTGATTGACGGCCGCAAGCGTTTTGATCGTAAGAATCTCGACGACAGCTTGTTGGAATGACGCGGCAACATCTGCGACGGATGCTTCCGGATGCGCTTCGAGATACACTCGCACAGCCGTCTTTAATCCTGAAAAACTAAAATCAGAATCTCCGCTTTCAATCATTGGACGCGGAAACGCAATCGCGTTTGGGTTCCCTTCGAGCGCGATCTTCGAGATAGCGGGTCCGCCTGGATATCCAAGTCCAAGAAGCTTCGCAACTTTATCAAACGCTTCCCCCGCCGCATCATCACGCGTCATACCAATGAGTTCGTATTGTCCATGATCACGCATGAGAAAAAGTTCCGTATGACCACCGGAGACGAGGAGACACAGGGCGGGAAATTGGGGAGGGAGACAGAGTGGTTGAGTGATGGAGTGGTTGAGTGATGGAAGAAAAACCTTTTTTTGTTTGTTAATAAAATCAAAGAATTTCCCCTTACCTTCACTCTTACACTCCATCACTCTTTCACTCTTGCTCCCCTGCCCCCACACCGAATACACGTGCCCCTCAAGGTGATTCGCCGCAACAAGCGGCTTGTTCCACATCCATGCAAGTGTTTTTGCGAGTTCGACGCCGATGCGGAGCGCAGCAACAAGTCCGGGGCCCGCCGTCACGGCAATAGCGTCGATCTCATGACCATCGCGTGAAATACCCATCTCGAGGAGCATTGGAAAAATAGCACTCACGTGTTCACGCGCCGCAACTTCTGGCACAACGCCACCGTAAATTTTGTGAAGATCGATTTGTGATGCGACCAAACTTTTTTCAATCACAATGCCGCCTTCGTTTTCCGAAACAAGCGCCATCGCGGTTTCGTCACAGCTTGATTCGATTCCTAAAATGCGCATACTTAACAGTGAAATAATTCTTCAAACGTATCTTTTGTGTTTGCGTGATTTTCGAGAACGGCTCGAAGCGCCTGAATGATTGGCAGCGTCTTCACCGTTTTTGCCCCGAGCATTTTTACGAGCGATGGAAGCGTTTCGCACCCTTCGCTTTTTATGTCACAGGTTGATGACGTTGCAAGCGCGCGACCAACGGAATGATTCGATGAGTGTTTGCTCATTCCGGTCGCCATAAAATCTCCGAGTCCGGCAAGGCTCAGCGCGTATGATGGGTCAGCCTTCAGCGCGACCATGATCGTAATCATTTCTTGAACCGATTGCGCAATGAGCCAACCTTTTCGGTTATCGCCCCACTCAAGACCGGCCGCGATTCCAAACGCAATCGCGTACACGTTTTTGAGCACGCCGGCGATCGCAACACTCTTTACGTCTGATGCAAATGTCAGGTGCAAATCTTGTTCAGAAAAAATTGCGTCGATGCGCTTAAAATCGGCAAGCGATTTTGTTCCCACACACGCCGCGCCTCCATGTCCGTCGATCAGCTCCTCTGCAAGCATGGGTCCAGATAGTAACACAATCGGCTGACCTTTTGGCAAAATGTCTTTTGCGAGGCCGTCGATGCACAATTTCGTCTTTGCTTCGATTCCCTTTGAAACAAACACGCAAATCGTTTTCTTTTTGAGGTGTGGAATGATTGGTTTTACCGCGACCCGCAAAATCCAAGACGGCACGCAGAAAAAAAGGATGTCGGCTGAGGACACGACGTCCTCAAGAGGCTTTTGCTTCGGGACTTTCGATGCGTCAACATCCCACTGTTCAATATGTGCGTCGGATCGTGAAACAAGTGTCACCAAAGCCGAACCGATCTCCCCTGCCCCAATAAACGAGACGTGTGTTTGGTGTTTCATAGTGGGGATAGTTTAACATGACGCTCAAAACCAAACAAAAATACGCATCTTCTGTGACCGGTAGCGAAAAAGTCACTCGGATACGTATTTTTGTTTGTGCAAAATTCTTTTTGTTTTTGGAAGTTTTGTGGTGACCCCAAGGGGAATTGAACCCCTGTTACCAGGATGAAAACCTGATGTCCTAACCATTAGACGATGGGGCCGTAGCCGCAGAAATGGGCGAATAAGCGCCTGTTTCAGTGGCGGTATAATAAGCAATTTCCTTCGAAACGTCAAGATCGATCTTTTAAGAAAAATCAAAGGTTTATCCAATCTTCTCCGCCCCCGCCCACAAACCATCGAACATCGCGAGGAGAAACTGATGCATTTCGTCGGACTGGATGAGAATCGCGGACAATGACTTGTACGACGAGATAAACAGAACCCTATCGTCAAACAGAATCATCACAGACTGAAATCGACCAGACATCACCTCTGGCAAGTATCTTGGCTGGCGCTCGGCGATCACTTCACGAGACACAGACGACTTCCCTCCTACTTTCTCCCAAAGCGAACGTGATGTGATACGTCGACGCTTGCGTGCATCGAGGTAGTACTTTGCGTATTCGGCATCAAACTCGGAAAAGAAATTTTTCTTTGGTGCGAGAATATCCCAGTGACGCGACTTGCAGTACAGCGCTTCTTCGACAACAAGCTTCACGCCTTCGATCCCCTCATAGTGCGAGACACTCGATGTTGGCGTGACCACACCCTGTTGTTTCAAAAGTGTTTCGACAAATCCGTCGAGGGATTGTTTTTTGGTTTGCATTTCCGAAATCTGCGCATCCACAAATGTCTTCAGATTCTCGGGCGACGTCATGGAATACACACGGCGATTCCCCACGCCCTTTTTTGTTACCAATCCTTTTTGCATAAGCGTCTCAAGCGCATAATAAACGGTCGGGCGTTTGATGCCCGTTTGTTTTGCGAGCGCCTGCGCGTTTGTTCCGTTGTGTGAAAGTCCTGCGAGATACACCGTGGATTCTGTCTGGGTGAGTCCGAGACTTTGCAAAAATGATTCGGGATTTTTCATAAAGGTTTTAAAATGAATTTGAAAAACACGATACGCTTATTTTAGAAGAAAAGCAGGCGTTGTCAATAACGATTATAAACACGTATTCACACATTCCGCTCTGCGCGTTAGTCTGTCACCAGGGAGAGAGAGAATCACAACCCAAGGAGTGTGTCATGCGTAACCTTGAACGAAGTTCGAGTGCGTGGTGGAACGCAATCAAGATCGACGAGGCGCGGTTCACGGACTGGCTCATGAAGCAGTATCATGGCGAAGTCACCGCAGCTGAGCGGATCGAAGCATTCGCAAAACGGTATGTGCAGCAAGACAGCCGTGCAGAGCGCGTACTGCTCACGATTGCAGACCAAGAGCGCACGCACGCTGCGTGGGTTGGCGAACTGCTGACCGCGCGAGGCATCACGCCGGAAGTTCTCGCCAAAGAAGAACGCTACTGGGACAAGACGCTCGGTGGCATCGAGTCGTTCGAGACGGGCGCGGCGGTTGCGGCGCACGCGGAGCACATGCGCCTCGAGCGCATTCGCGCGATCGTCGCAGACACGTCCGCCCCCGCAGACGTGCGCGCCGTCTTCGGCCGCATTCTTCCCCAAGAGGAATTCCACGAACACGCGTTTTCCATCATGGCCGGAGAGAAGGCTATGCAGGACACACTCGCGCAACATCAGGCCGGACGCATGGCGATCGGTCTCATTCCGGAAGCGATCGCGGCTTGAGGATCAATCTTGATCCTCTTTTTATTTTGTATACGACGAAATCTTTACATAACACATCCCACTTCGCCGTCATCTTCGATAATATCCTCCAGTAAGCAGAAGGCTTCGAGGGATTATTTTGTCGAACAAAATAAAAAAACACTCTCGCGAGGGAGAGTGTGAGACTGGATCGACCTACGCCGTGGCGCCGATCGAGGAACTGTGGCCTTCGGTGTCTTCCGAGGTTTCGCCGATCGACGAACTGTTGTTCTTGGTCGAGTCACCCTCGACCGCGCCGGACGTTGCTGTCGGAGCGTTGGTGATTGCTTCCGTCTTCGGAGCCTGCTGCTTTGCGAGGCGCGTTGCGAGCGTGTCGAGAGCGAGCTGCACGCGCTCCACGATCTTGGGAGCGATCTCGGGTTCGATCTTCGTGTTCAGGATCTCGGTTGCGTACGCAGCATAGACCTTGCGGACCACGGGTGCACACGGATTGTTGTCACTGAACGCAACGAGAACGATCTTGTCATTCTGTGGCGGCCGCGGAGGGCGACCGAACAGGCCGGAGAGTACGGAGTTGAGCTTGATGAGAGTTGCCTGATGGGCATCTTCCACCGCACCGATCACCTCGACATCGATCGGATTCGTATCACTGCCATGCCAGACCTTGCGGCGCAGGTTTTCCGAATACGCACGTGCGAGCGCGTGCTCAGTCACAACTTCGGTCGGCCACTCGGCGAGCGCTTCGTTCAGGAAACAACTCAGATCGAACAGGGCCTTGGTCACGCCGTTTTGGAGCAAGAACTCGACCGTTGCCTCATCCGCCCCTTCCGCATTCGTGCACTTGGTGCCCTCGAGCAGACTCTGACGGAAGATGTAATTGCCGTTGACGGGCGTGAAAGGCTGCATGGACGCTTGGATCATCAGATCACTTTCGAGCTTCGGACTGGGCGCGTTTTCCCCAACGAACGGGGACGTCACCTTGAAATGCGAATGGGATTTTTCATCGCCGTGCGGACACGGAAAGATGTGAACCTTGAGCTCAACCGCGAGCTTGGAGGGATCCTTGAACATGGCCAAAATGGCCGCCGCGAGTTCTGCACCGATCTTCTTCGACATGGCTTTCCTTTGTGTTTGAGGAACAAATTGCGTGCAGACCATCTGTACACAACGAGCGAAAGCCTATCAAATGAACTCGCTTATGTCAAGGTTAGGAAACAAAAAAGATGCGAAGTGAATCGCATCAGAGAAATTTCTTGTCTTCGGCCGTGGGACCAAATGAGAGGATCGAGACCGGAACGTCGAGTTCGCGCGAGATTCGATGGACGTGATCTTCGACACTTTCGCTGAACGTGCCGGATGATGCCGTAATGCGCAACACAGGCTTTGCGCGAAGAAGTGCGTTCGTGAGTCGCTCTTGATGTGCGAGATCTTGAAAGGTTCCGAGTCTTATGTCCGTCACGAGATGTTCCGAAACATCGTCTTGGTCGAACAACGCGGAATCTTGATCTTCCGCCGCGAGCTCGTAATGCGTGCAGACATTCCATACATGTTCATCGCGCAAGCGATCGAGACACGTGATCGCAAGCGAGTCGATGCCGCCACAGGCATTGATCGCGTAACGCGTGGAGACACAATCGAAGTGGCCAACGCGAAATTCGCGTTGCCATGTTTCCATTTGGTTGTGCGTGTCTGGAATGCGTTCCGTGAGTCCTGCATCTTCCGTTGGAAACGGTCCCGCGCCATGCCGCGTTGCGTACGCACGTACAACCCCGATCCGATGAACTTCACCTGCATAATTTGCGCGCTCGAGCAGTTCGAGCGCGTTTTTGAATGTGCATGTGGACCATGTGGTGTACGGATGGAATCCGCGCCATTCGTCGATGAGCACGCCTTGTGCGCCTTCGAAAACAACGTGACCATCTTCTTCCAAGATCGATGCAACAAACGCGTCGTCAACAATATGAAATCGTTCGATCGATGTGTAGAGTTGATCAACCCAGTACATCACTTCATCCGGATCCTCGAATGCAAGAATATTTGCTTCCGCATCTGGATCACGACGTTGCGCCGCAATGAACAAACGCATTTGATTATGCTTGTACTTGCGTACACGATGCATTTTCGTCACAAACGTTTCGCGATCGCAAAGGTCGCCCATACGAAGAATCAACTCTTCTCCGCACTCCGTCGCATCCTTCGCTGTTTCACCAACGCCTATTCCACAACTCCCGTGGCGACCGTCCCCTCGAGCGCGTTCGCGCATTTGGTTTGCCGCACGATGAAAAGGAGTCGTAATGAGTGCGCGCTCATGAATGAACAGTCGATCAAACGCATCAGTCACACCAACTTGCTGAAGCAGTGCTTCTTCTGAAGACAAGATCCATGGCTGTACGAGCATGAATTCAGAAAGAATCGTTCGTACGCCCGGAACAAATGTTCCAGAACCAAACTGTTGAAATGTGTGATGCCTTCCGTCCGACGTCACAACATTGTGTGCGGCTTGCGCACCACCATTGAAACGAAACACGGAATGGGCTTTGTGTTTACGCACGAGTGCATCAACGATCGTGCCTTTTCCACAATCACCGAATCCAAGGTCGATGACAATGTGAGCATGTTGATTCATGAAACCTCCGTTTGTTTTTCTACCAGCAATCATCCTGTTGATCATTGCTTGTAAAAAAAGAGGTTCGCGTTGAACCTCAAGATGGAAAGAACTTACGGACGCGAGTTGCCGTACGGACGCGAGTTTGTGCTCGACGGACGTTCGCCTTGTCCCGCACGACCGATCGAAACCGCATAGGCTTCGACTGCGCGCAAGACGCGATCGCGTTCCTGACCTTTGCGGCCGAAGTCGCTTTCAAGCTTGGCCTTCACCGACTGCATGTCCGCAAGATGCCCTTCGGTGAGACCGATGAGAATCGCGGAGACGACACCAGTATCTTCCGGCACCGCGAGCGTGATGACGTTGTCGCCAAACAACTCGCGCCAGATGCGCTCCACACGGTGCGCCCGATCCGGATCCGGAATCAAGAAGAACGGATGGAACGTGCGCTTCAGTTCCCGAACAATCTCCACAATCGGGATATCCTTCGGGATGTCCGTGCCGATCAACTGCTTGATCTCGCGCTTCTTCACGCTGCCGAGATGCGGTTCGTCACCGCACAAGAAGAAGTAGCCCTTGCGACCACGCTTCTCGAAGCAGTCCATGGCCGTATGGCGCGCGGCGACGTACATGGCGAGATCGTAACTCTCACCCGCGTTGCCACCACCGCCACGGACGAGGTGAACCGCGGTCAGCCACTTGTCCATGAGTTCGTCCGAACTTTCGAACTGGCCCACTTGAAGCGGAGACGCTTCACCCGTCGTTGCGTCGCCGATCGCTCCGAAGAACACTTGCGCATCCGGCTCGACCTTCATGAGGTCGCCAACGAAATGCGGGAGTGTGTGCTTCGCGAGGTTTTCCGGAATTTCGCACATGGAACCCGTCTCATCGATCCAGAACATGACGCCGAGCGAGTTCGGATGTTCCGCACTGTCGCGACTTTCGCGAACCGTGAGTCCGCGCGGATCCATTTCCGGATTGAGGACACGTTGCTTGAACACCTCTTCACGCGGAAGAGATGCCCGAACTGCCGAACGCGCCACATGCGCGTCGTGATCACTACGACCGTACCCCATGGGGAACTCCTGAATCGCCGCTGTTAGCGCGGCATGGAAAGCGCGTGAAATGACGGCGGACCATACACTTGTTTGGCCGTCGCACTCACACGCTCGTGCAGTGCATACGCATTGTCGCAGACCGTCCGCAACGAGTCGTATCCTGCTTCTTCCAACATCCACACACGGAACGCATCCGGCACAGAAGAAGGAAGGATTTTCCGGACGGGATCTCCGCCAAGAAGGGCGATGACACATCGTGTCATCATCGCAATGTCCAGACGTGGATCAAGTGGCGAACCACCCAAAACTTCTGCGGGATAGAATGCACGATTTGATTCACTGAAGGCTTTAAGAGATCCACCAAACAATTCGGCGTATCCCCAATCCAAGAGTCGTGCGTTGTGATTCGGCACGTCGAGCAAGATATGATCCGGAAGGATTGCGCCGTGAACCAAACGGTTCGCGTGCACCCAATCAAGAATCATGAGCATGCGCTTCCAAATCCAGACCGCGGTTTTGAAATCCGCTCCTTCTGGATATTCACGCATAACGTCCGCAACCGTGAAATGGAATGTTCCACGTTCACGAAAGGCGATCACCGGCTTTTCCGTTTTGCTGTTCTGCGAAAACGCGATTTGCGGAACGAACTGACTGAAGTGCACGGAACCGCGCACAACACTTTTCGCCAATCGATTCAGCACGTCAATTTCATGATCGTGCAAATCGCCGTCGGCCGTTTCACGCAAACGCTTGAGCACGAGACGCTCGGGCGTTTCATCATCGGTGCGTGCAAGAAACACATCGCTCTTATCACCCGTGCCGATGTGTCGATCAATCAAATACAATCGACCGCCAATCACGACAGGTTGAAACTCATCGCGACGACGACCGTCGGAGAGAAACTTCTTGTGCGGAAGATTCGTGATCTCGCGATCATCCATGAACCAAGCTGCTTTTACAGCAAGGTCTGTTGCATTCACTGTGCTATGAAACGGCGCGTGCGCGAGGAACTCGGGTGCTTCTTCGATCGAAGAAAATGCATGCGCATACAAAAAAGCATATGCAAGAAATCCGTGAATCGACACGCCGTACTTCTCAAGAGATTTCGTGAGTGATGGATGAATCTCTTTCGCCCAATCCATGATCGCTTCGTCGGTCAGTGGAATGCCGACACCGACATGCGAGCGCGAATCGTACTCAATGTTCGGCGCGACCAGTTCACCGGTTACCCAGTTCACGGTGCGCAGAATCATCGGCACGATGTGCACATGTCCCGTGAGACAGAACGGACAGACTTCGCTCGGTGCGAGCGACATGAACTTTCCGCCGATCTGATTGATCGCGAATTCGCCGCATGCATCGCACACAGGCGTTGTCGGATCGATCATCTTCAAAAGATCCACAAGTTCGTGAATGCGAACACTAGGAGCCGCAATCCCTTCAATCATGATCGCATTGTTCCAGTCCGAGATGGACGGAATCGAGAGCTGACCAAAGGTTGTACGTGATCCAACCGTCGCAGTGCAGAGTCGAGCAGCGACGAGGAGATTCCCCGTCTCGTTCGATTCGGCCATTTCAAGCGTGCGAATCGCGAGTTTGAGAAGCGCCGTGGTGAACTTGGACGGAAGTGGAAGCGTACGAATATCCGGCAACGTTTGCATGTTCAGGATCTCCTTCTCGTTTTGAAAGAACGAGGGCGAACAGTAAGACAAAATGCGTCAGGAGTCAATGATTCCTGAGCGATCTGTCTTACATAGTGTAGATTATACACATACTTACAAACTGTCAAGTAATAAAAAAGAACGTCTTTTTGGGACGTTCTGAGACGGAAAGTTCGGACTAGCCGAAAGAGCGATTGCCAGCGCCGGGAAGCGGACGAGCGGCGCCGTTGCCGGGAACCGTACCGCGAACACCGAGGCGAGGCCACGGGATGACGCAGCCGAGTTCGCTCAGGTCAACGATGTAGTCCGGCAACTGGTTCGTCGGAACCTGCAGGAGCTGCATCGCGCCCAAAATGAACTGCTGGATGTCCTTCTCGGCATTGATGAGATCCGATTCGACACCGAGCTTGAGATCCTTGATCATCTGAACTCGACTCGCCGCACCGAGCGCGGCGGGCAAATCCGTACGATCGAGGATGGCCTTCGTCGCGATCGCGTCTGCAGCCATGCCACGCGCAACCGCGCGGCCATTACCAGCAAACATCGCGTTGAAAGACTGGATGAGTGCTTCCGTTGCCGCCACCACGTTGTTGGGGCTCGGAGCTTCGCTCAAACGCCGACCACGACCCGAGCTCGCACGACCGAGCGCTTGCGTGATCGCTGTCATCATGTGCGCAGGATTGTTGGTACGACGATCGTACTCTTCACGGTAGGCGTCGAGCACGAGCTTGTAGTCATGCACACGTTCGAAGATGTCGCTCACGCGAGCGAGCAATTCTTTCTTGCGAGCTGCCGAGATGAGATCGCCCGGCTTGCCGAGCGCCTTCAGGACTTCCGCATGCGCAAACCGCTTGCGTTGCATCTCGATTTCATCCCAGATCGGCGGGCACTGTTCGCCCGCGTTGACCGCACGCTCTTCGATGGCGTCGGCGATACGCGACTCGATGTCCGAAAGAGACAACTGCTGCATGAGCTTCACGCGCATGGCCGCAATCACGTCGATCGGATCGATCTGCGCACCCTGGAACGTTCCGAGGGAGGCGAGCAGATTGGTATCGTCAGGAACCGTGGGGAGCAGAGAAACGAACGGAGCTTCTTCCGCACCATCACTGGCACCCTCATGGGTTGCAACCGGAGCCGCCGTCACCTGGATGTCACGCAGACCGTTCACTGCTTCACGCAGCACAGCCTTCGGGACATCGGGGAACAGCGCGCTCAGATCTTCGTAGGGCGACAACTTCTCGTTACCGAGACGATCCGCGGCCTTGTCGGACGCTTTTCCGACGAGACCGACGAACTTCGCTTCGACATCCGCTGCTTCGAGTTCGCAGGTCTCGGCGAACGCCTTGACCTTGTCGGTCCACTTCGCACTTGCGGGAGCGGGGATTTCGCCGGAAACAGCGACTTCGGGGGCGACGGGCGCCTTGGGCTTTGCCATGGAACTTCTCCTAGCTGAAACACCGAACGACGAGGCAAACACAGCGTTTGTTGACGAACGGCTTTCAAGAGACTCGAGTGAATCTCCTAAAAGCCGCTCACCAATACAGCAGACTAGCCGCGTATTTGGAATTCGTCAAGGGTTTCTTGTCTATTTTCCAGGCAACACCTGTCACATAGTGTAGTATGTACACATACTACAGAATTGTCAAGAACAAAAAAAGAAAGCCTTTCAGCTTTCAAGAAGTCGTGTCTTAGCCAACGCCTTTGATTCCCGCAAGCGGACCCATGCCGCCTTTCGTGCGATCAACGGTAGCGCCGTTGCGCGTGACCGTTGCCACCCAATCCGCAGGTGCGGGCGTGAGCATGATGACCGCGGCAGGTTCCGACTGCCAGAAGTCGATGTCGTTCGGATCCGCGTGAATCTTCTGATCCACCGCGCGACCGAACGAAACCTCTTGCTTCACCGGAGCGCCAATGCGACGCATGGTACCGACCGATTCTGCGAGATCGTCGCAAAACGGGATCCCCCTCTCCTCACCACCACCAAGGGTCACCGATGCGGGATCCATGGAACGCGTTCCCATGGCAACAGCGGGACTGTTGTAAAGCATGGTGTGAACTTCGAAACCACCCTTCGTTTGTGAACCAAACGATTCGAGATCGTGTCCGCCAAGAGTGCCATAGTGCTGCTGATGTGCGGTGACGATCGGACTCCCGATCCCTCGACGCAACACATCCATACGCGGCGAAACCGGCTTCGGGTTCTTCGAAAGGAAGACTGCGAATCGAATGTCTGCCGTGCGTTCCTCGCCGATCAGTTGCTGTGCGACACCGAGACCAGCCTCGACATCCGCAAACACGAACTGACGAATCTCGCCATCCTGGCTGCGCCAACCGTCGAGCCAGAACTCACCACCTCCAACCACATTCGTCACGTAGTTCTGAGCCGGCCACTTGAATTTGCATTCCGGGCAGTAGCGTTCCGACTCAAACGCGATGTCGTGATTCGGACACGTGGTCTTGTACTGTTCAAGGTAGACATGCTCCGCCTTGCGACCGCTCACCGCATTCACGCGCTGCACAATCACGGCGATCGCAACGAAATGCGGATGCTGATTCATGGCTTTGAAGTCAAACCACATCTCGCGGTCATCCATCACGCCCGTAAAGTACGAAGCTTCTTTTTCTCCGACTGCGCGCGGCCACCCTTGCGGCGACTCCTTGAAGTCTGCCACGTTGTGAACCATGTGCGGTGCAAACGCGGCAAGTCCCCGTCCGCCATGCATCTGCCTGTACGGAAGATTGACACCAATCGACAGACCATCAACGCTCATGAGTCTCGGATATGAAGAAGACATGTTCGCCTCACACACAATGCGCGTAATTCATTTTCGACCATCGAAAACAAAACACCCGCGAAAAAGAACTTCCGCGAGCGTATCGGCTTTTTGTGATTTTGTCAATAGTTATGCAAGCATTTTCGCCGCCGCCTCAACCGCAGCGCGTGCGTACGGTTTTACACGCTTCTCGATCTGCTCCGGCAAAATTTCCGGTCCGAGAATTCCGAAGCCGATTGGTTTCATGAACTCGAGTTGAAGGCGAATGATTGCGTCATACACAACTTCTCCCATCACGAGCCCGTGCTTGGTTTCTCCGCGCTCGATAATGCCGAGCGCGACAGCTGCGTCGATGTCGTCGCGCATCAGCAAGCGCTTGAGTGCGAGCGGCGCTTCCATGGAACCTGGAACCCAAACGATCTCGACAATTTCGAGATGATTCTCGAGCGCTGTTTCATGAGCCACGACCAACATGTCGTCTGCTTCTTTTTTGTGAAATGATCCGAGGACGAGAGCGATGCGGTGGGACATAAGGGAAAAGTGAAAGAGTGATGGAGTGGAAGAGTGAGTGAAGGGGGATCTTTTTTTATTTTTATCGCTGTTGTCTCAAGTAATTCTCAACGGTCTCGACGATGACTTGCGTCTGTGGATCGATTTCGAGATTTACACGATCTCCAATTCCCTTCTCTCCAAATTTTGTGATTCGTAATGTCTCGGGAATAAACCAGACTTGAAATGTTCCGTTTATCTTGTCTGCATCGACAACCGTGAGTGATGCACCGTCGAGAGAAATAAATCCTTTCGAGAAAATAAATCGCATCCACTCGGGTGACACCTTGAACGTCACCGCTTTATTATTTTCTGTTTCGTTCACCGCAACAATCTCCGCCATGGTCGAGACATGCCCCGACATCACATGTCCACCAATTTCATCTCCTATGCGCGCCGAGCGTTCGATGTTTACGTGATCGTTTTCTTTGAGCGAACCGATCGTCGTTTTTCGCAACGTCTCTTCCATCGCATCGAACGAGACGCGTGTGCCATCGATCTGCGTCACCGTAAAACAAACGCCGTCGATCGCAACAGATGCGCCTGTCGAAAGGCCTTCGACAAGCTCAGGCGATAATTGAACAATAAACGATCGCAATCCTTCGCGATCCGCAATCGAAACAACGGGAAATTTGCCTTTGATGATTCCGGTGAACATAGTAAAGGTAGTAAAGCAGAAAACCGAAAAAGAAAAAAGACCCGAGGTTCGGGTCTAAGGATATCTGCAAAGCGAAAGGACGTGATCGACGATGTCTTTGACTTCTTCCGGATTCAGCTTGCTCCCCGCAACGTGCGGGCTTCCACCGATCGTGTCGGATCCACCCCAACGATCGAGCGTGCACCCTTCGGCCGCATTGAGCGCGTCCAGGATGGTAGGAACAGAGAATCGAACAAATGGAGCGGTGCGTGCAACCGTATATGTATAACGTCCATCTCCACGCTCTCGCACAGAAATGAACGCCCGAATACCGTCTGCCACCATCGCCGTACGGGCCTGAGCTCCTTCTTCATGCACCATGTACCAACCAATTCCACTGGAAATAATGTCGTACTTGGTCTGAAGCGGAATCGAAGATCCTTCTTCCTTCACGTACAAACAAATGCGCTGTTCGGTTTCTTGAATCATGGAAACAAATTCATTTCCATTCTTTCGATCAACCCCTCCAGACAATCGAAAATTCGTATACGGTTCAAAAACCCATGCGAGCTCTTGCAGATCCGGAAGATCGATCGGGAGTGGATAGGCACCACCGAAACAATCGAGCGTGTCCTCAAGCGACACAAGTCGATTGAGACGAGGATTGTATTCCCGTTCGATTTGCTCAGAATGTTTCACAAGGTGCCAAGAGGTACAAACATCTTGATCTCCATCAAGCACATACAATTCCGCACGCACTCCGCTTTCATCGCGAAAACATTGAAGCAATCCTGTCCGAATCGCGATGAGCAGCTGTCCGCACGTCGCGCGCGTGATGAGCCGATCGATTCGTTTTCCGGGAAAATCCCGTTTCGTTGAATCATTCTTGTTCAAACTGTGATGATCGAAGTTTGCGCGAGGTGCAGAGGCATCAAACAAAGAGACGTCGCTCACATATCCATCAAGAGCGATGGAGTATGGCGGAGTGCTCTCGCAAAACTGATCCCATGTGATCGGAAATGCTTCTGGATTCACATGCATAACAAGCGGCATGACTCCCTCTCACTTCGTAATTCAACGAAGAAGCAGATTTTGCTCTTGTCCTGTTTTTTTGTTAAAAAACACATTGGAAAAAGTCGCCATCTCCTCTATACTATAATCATCTATGACCCCATTCTTTTTTTCTTCTCTTATTTTGTTTCTTGTCTGGCTCCTATTTTTATTCGTCTCAAAAGAAACACGCAAAGAACAAACGATCATGAGTATCGTTGGACTCGTGCTCGCCCCTGCCCTTTTGCTCATTGCAGGTTCAAGTTATCGTGCGATTGTTCCCGATCAGCCGCTCACGTTTGGCATTGAAGATTTGTTGTTTAGTTTTTCCCTTTTTGGAATCGCGTCCATTATTTATCATGTGCTTCTCGGAAAGCATGTTCACACATTTAAAGGCGATCGTCTGCGCTTAAAAAATCCGGTCGCCCATTGGATGGCGCATCTGATTCTTGCGCTCGGCGCTTGGATCTGTCTGTCACTTGGAGCAATCGTTTTATTTTCAATCGCTCCGATTCAAGCCATCCTCTTTGGAGGTGCAATGATAGGCGTGTACATCATTGCAAGTCGAAACGATCTTCTTGTTGATGCGCTGCTTTCTGGACTCATGACCGCTGCCCTTATTTTCATCGTCGAACAATTATTTTTTATTCGATTGTTCCCAAACATCGCTACAAACTATTGGGAATGGGAAACCCTCTCAAAGTTTATCCTTGGTGGCATCCCGCTTGAAGAAATTTTATGGGCCGGTGTCGTCGGATTTACGATCGGTCCCATGTACGAATGGCTGAGACGATATTCGATAAAATAATCCACAAGATATCCCTGCCTGCCGGCAGGCAGGCATTGACAAACGCAAATTTTTTTGTTGAAATGAAGAGGTGAAGAAAAACATTTCGACATAAAATTTATGGACAACATCCTCAATACAAAACTTGATCGACTCGAACAAACTAATGTCCAAATTTTGGATGTTTTGCAATCCATGAAAACTGAAATGACCGGAATGAAGTCGGAGATCACTGGTATCAAATCAGAAATGACTGATTTTCGTTCTGAATTCAATGATTTTCGATCAGAAACAAATGAACAATTCAGTGAAATACAAGAACGATTTGAATTCATGGTTGAAACCGCGGTTACAAAAACAGAATTTGATCAAACCATCCACGACATTCGCTGTGAAATGGCGACCAAAGATCAGTTTATACATTTTACAGATCGACTGGACGCCAAATTCTTAGACCTGAAGCACGACATCATTGCAGGAATTCGCGCGTCAGACAAAAAATTCCTCAAATTCGCCATTTAAAAACCTCGGGGTAATCTCGAGGTTTTGAAATGAAAAAAGAACTGATGTGTTCAGTTCTTGGTGAAGCCGGTGTAATTTCCTTCGTCGTCATGACTGTTTCGTCGAAACCACGCGTAGTAGATTTCTGCGGGGGTTTTTGCCCGCGCAAGTTTCGGTGGCGCAGGAATGATCGTCGCCATCACATCAGAAAGAAGTTGAACCAATTCCGCATCCGGTTCTACTGAACGGAATCCTCTCAAAAGCAAGTGGTGATTCAACGCGCAGTCAAAAAATCGAGCGGGGTATTTTTTGGCGATGCGCATGAATTTTTTACGCACACGAATCCAATCCAAATTTTTCCACGTGCGATTTGCTCGACGATAATCCAAATCCGCAATCACTCGTTCCATTTCACGTTCAACCTTCAACTTCTGATGAAGAATACTATACGCGGTAAAAATCTTTGGTGTGTTGTATCCTTGTCGCATGGCGAAACGATATAAACGCAAAACTTTCTGATCGTAATTATTCTGCATGCTAAACGTTTCCGACAAGACTTCATGCTTTTCACCAAGCAAAGCATGAATCAAATCGAGTGCTTGCCATCCACAGGCTTCGATTTCTTCAAACAAGATCGTAAGACTCGATGGTTTATTTTTCTGAGCCCATGCAAGCAATTCGGCAAACTCTGGTTTTTTTCGCCACATGTGCGAGAGACTCATGAACGAACAGTCTTCACTGAACGTTCGAAGAATTGTTCGAAACGTTTCGCTCGTCAAAGGTGCGTTCATAGGAACCTCCGTACGTGCGACTGTATCATGAAGCGCATGAGCCGTCAAAAAAAAGAACCCGAGAGTGAACCTCTCGGGTTTAGTTTCGTGGTTTTGGGTGTTTTCCTGGTGGCCAACCAACATGATTTCCTCGCGCGTGTGCCTCGACGTACCAAGGAAGTGGTTTCACGGCGAAGACGGATTCATGACAGACAGGACAGTTCGCGTAGAATCGAAAAGGTTGGTATTTCTCACGCAGAATGTCTGGTATCTCTACGAGAAGCCGCGAAGTGCATTTTTTGCATACCACTTCTTCTGTCCAAGTCATGTCAGGATACTCGAGCACTTTCATGCGCAATCTCCTCTTTCATTTTTTCGAGCGCGAGCCAGTGATCGAACCCGATCTCCGACTCGACAAGCGAATCGATTGATCGAATCACAATCTCTCTCGCATCACTCTCGGCGCGACACGTCTCAACCAATGTCCGATCAACAAGGTCGATCCAGAACACATAGGAAACGCGACGGCCAGGACGAGGATCGCGATCGATCGCATTAAGGACGAGGAGCGGCGAGAGGTCTTTCGAAGAAACGGTCAGTCGTGTTTCTTCTTCAAGCTCCCGCGCCGCCGCCTCACAGAGTTCTTCTCCGTCTTCAACGTGTCCGCCCGGCATCACAAGTCTGTCTTCGAATGGGTGCTTTGCACGGCGAATGAGAAGAACGTCTTTTTGTGCGATCGTGACCAGAATGTCGACGGTGAGAATCATAAAGATCCTTTTACGCGCGGAATGTCCGAAGGATTCAGATCAACCTTGATGAGATTCCTGTGCGAACATTCAGAACAGATGAAAAAGATTTCGGTAAACGTTTGGGAACAACTCACAAAATCTTCATCCTCACCGACATACGTCAAACGCTTCAGATCGGAAAACTCGACCAGGAGTCTTGAGCCACACCCCTTACAAACACATTCAGACTTCCATAACTTGGAGCCTTTCTTGAGCAACTTCACGACACCCTCCGACGATCTGGAATCAGGCTGTAACCCGGTCCACGGTAATCAATATCCGTTTGAATATGGCATTCGGGACATTGAAATGTCACGTATGTTTCACGACTGCCGTCATAAGACTCATGATATGTCTTGTAGAGATCCGAGAACTCAACAAGCAGCTTCGCACGGCACCCGCCGCCACCATTGCCCTTGCCCGTACACTCGAACTCCGAAGCCCAACCGCTTTGCGGCCGGCCCTTTCGCAAAACTTTCATGATTCACCTCTGTTGTAAGGAACAATTCCGTGTGGGCGACCGCGTTCGATCACTCACAACGACAGAATAATCGAGGTGAACGCTTTACGCGATAAAAATTCGCAGTTTTATTTTGTATTCAACAAAATTTTGCTAAATTGGTTGACGAAGATGCAAAAATTTGTTACGATTTTTTTCGTAATTAGTATTTTCATATGCCAAACACATTCACTTCCAAACAAAAACAAGAAATCACCGAGGTTCTTACCAGCTTTGGATTCAATCCAAAAGATGAGTATGTTTACCTTGCGCTCCTCGAGATGGGTTCCACGACACTCACTCCCCTTTCTCGAAAACTCTCCCTGCCTGTCACTACAATCCAGTCCACAATGCAGCGCCTCGTAAAGAAAGGCGTAGTTGATGTCACAAAAAATAAATCACGCAGCGTGTTTCAAGCACACCACCCAGACGTCTTCAAAACGCTTCTGACCGAACAGGCCAAATCTGTTGCGGGAATTTTACCCCTCCTTGCATCACTCAAAACAGAAACGCTCGAACAGGCTCGCATTAAGATTTTCGAGCGCGAACGTGTGACGGATATTCTCAATGAATCCTTGAACGCAAAATCGAAAATCGTTTATGAGATTGTCTCGGCAAAAGAATTTCAAGATGTTATTGGAGAAAAATTCCATTATTCGAAGCGACGTGTACAAAAAGGAATTAAATTGAAAAGTTTGCGTGTGCGATCACAGGAAATTAAACAGTACAGCTCCGCAACGCATGCTCGAGAATTACGTGAAGCTCGATTTCTTCCCGCCGACCTCTCATTCCAAGCCTCAATCCTCTTCTGGGACGACACGGTCGCCATTTTCTCGACTAAATCCGAAGGCTCGCACGTGATGATCACAAGCAAAACCATTCGCGAGATGATCGAACAAATCTTCGAACTGCTTTGGTCGGTTTCGGGAAAGATGGAAACGCTGGCGCAAGAGAAAAAAAACGGGTAAAATAGAGTTATCTATGTCACCGCTTCGTGAGCACATCCAAAATGATTTCACCGATGCTTCTTGGTTTGCCCAAAATGAAGGCCAGCTTTCGGTTGATGTGATGGAAACTGCGCGCGAAATTGTTGTGCGATCCGCAATTGCAGGCGTAAACGCAGAAGATCTTGACATTACGCTTCACGAAGATACACTCACCATCCGCGGGACGCGTGCACATGAAATTTCGGAATTCGCACGCGGAAAAACACACGTGCAAGAATGTCACTGGGGTGCGTTTTCGCGCTCCATCATTCTCCCGAGTCACGTGGATCCAAATTCCGTCGACGCCGTTCTGAAAAAAGGCGTCCTCCTCATCCGCCTCAAAAAAATAGAACAAGATAAACCAATAAGCATTTTAGATTTGGATGATTTATAACTATGAACGAGGAACAAAAACAAAGACACTTCTTGAAATACGTCGCGGGTGGAGTTGCGGCGAGTGTTCTTATCCTTACCGGACTCGGCTGGGGAGCATGGACGTATGCGGAAAAATATAACGGAGTGATTGCTCCGAATGTTTTTATTGGCGCGCTTGATATTGGACGCAAAACTCCTGAACAAGCCAGAGAAATTTTGCAAAAACGCACAGATGAGTTGCTCACTCACGGCGTCAATATACGCTTTAATGGCGAAACAAAAAATCTTCCTCTTTCAACCTTGATTGGTTCTGATCTTATCGAGTACGTGAATTTCGATTTAGACCAAACACTTAAGACAACCGAATTTGTTCGTCATGATGCAAACCCTATTATCAACACGAGTAAAATTTTGTACGCACTCATCCGTCCATTCCGTACTGCCATGCGTTTTACGATTCAAACACGGGAATTGAATCAATCTCTGCATGCGCTTTTTGCCTCAGAAGAACACCTTGCTTCCGAAACATCCTTTCTCATCAAACCCGCAGGAACGGATTGGGATATTGATGTAAAACCTGGAGTCTCTGGTGATCAGATGGATGAGGAAATCTTTGCAAAATCCCTCTCAAAAGCATTTGAAACACTCAGTACGGATCCCGTTGATCTCATTCGCACCGAGCGTAAACCGCTCGTGTCCGAAGAAGTCGCGCGACAAGAAGTTCCCATCGTACGCGCTATTTTAATGGCAGCTCCCTATCGCCTTGTCTATAAACAGGAAGACGGAACGGTGGACTCATGGAAATTAAGCGCCCACGTTCTTGCGACCTTATTGATTCCAACACCAGAAGGAACAGTGAGCATGGACAAGGTTGCATTCAACAAATTCCTTGAGCCCATCATGAAAGACGTAAACGTCCCTGCACAAAATGCCCGATTTGAAATCAAAGGAAGTCGCGCAGAAAAATTTGCGGAAAGCAAAGATGGACACATCATTGATCAAGACAAACTTTTTCAAGACACCCTTGCACAAATCACCCAAGGATCCACAAACCCCATTGAAATCGCAACCATCATAGAAAAACCAAGTGTAAAAACCGCGGATGTTAACAATATTGGCATCACAGAAATTCTTGGGTACGGAATATCCAATTATAAAAACAGCCCAAAGAACCGAAAACTAAATATTCAAAATGGTGTCAATCTCTTAAATGGATTATTGATTGCTCCAGGAGAAACATTTTCCCTTCTTGATTCCCTCAAGCCTTTCACGCTTGCAAATGGATATTTTCCAGAACTCGTAATCAAAGGAACAAAAATTGAACCGGATATTGGCGGGGGTCTTTGTCAGATTGGAACCACTACCTTTCGAGCCGCCATGCATTCCGGGCTCCCGATTGTCACACGACAAAACCACTCGCTCGTTGTTTCCTACTACAACGACCCTGCAAACAACAACCCAGGAACAGATGCCACCATCTTCAACCCGGCACCAGACTTTAAATTCACAAACAACACAGAACAGTACATTCTCTTCCAGGCAGAAAATATCATCGCAAAACAAGAATTAAAATTCACATTCTGGGGTACATCTGACGGAAGAAAAGGTTCTTATACACCCCCTGTTGTCACACGATGGATTCCTTACGGAGAAAAAATCGTGCAAACTTCAACAAACTTAAAACCAGGAGAAGAAAAATGTCAGGAAGCACACAAGGGGGCAGATGCATCTTTTACCTATACAATAGAAAATCCGGACGGAACAAAGATCGACAAAATCTTTGCTTCACACTATCGCCCGCTTCCAAAAATTTGTTTAGTTGGAATAGATCCTCTAATAGCAATCACGAATCCAGAAACACCAACCCCTTAACCTATCCACAGAATTTCTTGCATGAAATTTCAAGACGAGTAAGATCAATTCAGGAACAAAAAAATCGCGCGCATGATGCGAACGATCTTTTTCAGAAAACTTCTCGTGACTAAGCTGCAGGCAAGAAATTTCACAAATGGATAGATCGAGTCTTGCGACCTGATGTAACCATTTTTTGAAATCCCATGCTTGTCGTGCCTGCAGGTCAGTCGCGATAAGGTACCACCATAATGAAACGAGTCAGTTACAGGGAAATCAGTGCTTCCATAGCGGAAGAGAGGAGTTTATCAGTGTGGGCACCTCCTGTCAAGCATTAGTGTACTCTATTTTGTAAGCCAGATGCTGACACAGAAATGCAGAATCGAGCCAAATCAAAAGAAAAACCCAAAAAACTTGTTTCCTTTCTCTGAAACTGATTTAAAAACGAGCCAATCTCCGGCTCGTTTTTTGACCTCTTTATTTTATCACCTTATCGACTAATCCGTAAGCGAGCGCCTCGGATGGATCAAGAAAATAGTCCCGTTCGGTGTCTTGTTCGACTTGAGATTTCTTTTTTCCGGTGTGCTTGGAAAGAATCGTATTCAACTGATCTTTAGTCTTCATGATGCGTTCCGCGTGGATTTTAATGTCCGTTGCTTGCCCAGAAACTCCACCCAAAACTTGATGAATCATGACTTCTGAGTTTGGTAGACAAAAGCGCTTTCCCTTTGCACCGGATGCGAGAAGTACGGCCGCCATGGACGCCGCCATTCCAACGCAGATGGTCGAGACATCTGGTTTCACGTACTGCATCGCATCATAAATCGCGAGCCCTGACGTAACGGATCCACCTGGAGAGTTAATGTAAAGTTTGATCTCTTTGGTCTTGTCTTGGCTCTCAAGAAACAAAAGCTGTGCAATAACCAAGTTTGCAACTGTGTCATCAATCTCGGTTCCAAGAAAAATAATGCGATCCTTGAGCAAACGCGAATAAATATCATACGCACGCTCCCCCATGCTGTTTTTTTCAATAACCGTTGGAATGAGGTAGTTGTCCTCGATGGTCTGGAATTTGGAAGTGATTTTGTGATTCATAGTAGGTGGATAGTAACATTGGTTTGAAAAGTCGGAAAGGTCGGAAATGTTTGAAAGGTTATACCCGAAAGAATTCTTCAAATCGTAATGCATGCGCGATCGGATGTGTTTCGTTGTTTCTCGAGACACACCACACAGTATCCTTTTCGACGATGCACGCGTTTACGAGGGTGAAGCCCGCCGCTTTTGCATGCCCTCCCCCGCCGTGTGCGCTTGCGATCTTCGAGACATCTTGCGTGCGTGAGCGTCCAGAAACTTTCACTCCGCCTTCTTTGGTTTCTCGCAGCACAAACAAGGTATCTGTATCCGCAACAAGATTCAAAAAGTTCGAGAGGCCGTCAATTTCATCGTCGGTCACTTGATGCGTCTCGATGTCTTTGCGCGTAAGCACGGTTGTCATGACGCGAATCTCGGGGTGGTCGGTTAAACGCTCGAGTGCGGCGCCCCAGACTTTGAGCGCGCCGACAGAACGATTTTGAAACATGGTGCGGATAACATCTTGCACGCGGGCGCCGTGCAGAATCAAGTGCGAGGCTGTGTCGAGAGCCCGCTCGTTCGTTGCGGAGTTTGAAAACATGTTTGTGTCGAAACACAAACCTGCAAGAAGACAGGTCGAAACGTGCTTCGTGATCACCACATGATTCGCTTCGAGAAATCGAAACACAACCTCGGCCGTCGCGGGTGCGTCGACCAAAACTTGATTCACGTGTCCATAGCGAGGATTCGTTTTGTGGTGATCCATGTTGATGACCGTCGGGTTTCCATCAATACGTTCAACAAGACTCTCGACGAAAGCCGCTTCCGAACAATCAAACACCACCACAAGGTCTATCGTCGAATCATCGAAGATCGTTGCATTTGTTGAACAGACATGAACGTCTGGTAAAAATCGATATTGTTCTGGCACCGCTTCTGCCACATAGACTCTCGAAGACTTCCCATGCTCACGCAAAAAATGATACATCGCCATCACAGAACCAAGAGAATCGCCGTCGAGACGAACGTCCGAAACAAGCACAGGGTTCTGCGCGGAGAGAAGAAGATCGTGAATACGTTTGTGGGTCAATAACTCCATAGGAATTCCATACACTATCCAATCCTGAGCCGCTGGTCAACCATGCTATAATTATTTCCGACTAATATCTCCAATTCGCGCGAGGTCAGGGGACCCCGCCTATAACGTATGTACCTGTCGAAACTCTCCGTCCAAGGATTCAAAACCTTTGCAAAAAAAACCTCGCTATCCTTTCTTCCTCCAGCCGCGGATCGCTATCCTTTAACATCGATCGTTGGTCCAAACGGTTCGGGGAAATCCAACCTTGCGGACGCCATTCGCTGGGTCTTGGGTGAGCAAAGCATGAAACTTCTTCGCGGAAAAAAATCCGAGGATGTGATTTTTTCTGGCTCGGAAGGTCGAGGTCGAAGTGGCTTCGCGGAAGTTTCGATCACACTCGACAACTCGGACAAGATGATGCCAATCGATTATTCGGAGGTCACCATCACCCGACGCCTCTATCGTGACGGAAACTCGGAATATCTTTTAAACGACGGAAGTGCCCGCCTCGCGGACATTCAACTCCTCCTCGCACAAGCAAACGTTGGTCAACGTTCCTACTCTGTGATCGGCCAAGGGATGATCGATCACATTCTCGTGTCGACTCCCGAAGAACGCAAAAGTTTCTTCGACGATGCGACGGGAGTAAAGCCGCTTCAGCTCAAACGCCATGAAGCGATTTTGAAATTGAAGCGCACACTCGAAAATTTAACGGACGTAGAAATGCTCGTACAGGAAATTGAACCGCGCCTCCGTTCGCTCAAGCGACAAGTTTCGAGACTCTCGGAACGTGAGGAGGTCGAAAGAGAGTTGCGCGGAATGGAAACGTCGTACTACGGAACACTTTGGTGGAAATTGATCGACGAACTCGCAGGCATCAAATCACAGTTCACAGAAATCGATGCGCGCATTCTCGAGAAGCGCTCCGAACTCGAGGTGATCGAGACTCGAACGAAAGCGGTTGAGAATTCGGAGACGGGAGAAGATGCAGGACTCGCAGCTTTGCAAAAAGTGTACCGCGAGAAACAACGTGAGCGTGACGCGTGTCGTCAGGCGCAGTTTCAGGTTGAAAAAGAAATCGAACTGACAAAGGTGCGCGCGCAATCAAACTGGGCGCCACTTCCCTTGTTGAAGATTGTCGAGGAAATCGACGGACTGGATGTCCTTCTTAAGAATTTAAAATCACTGAAAGATATCGACGCACTTCACACCGCAATCGACGGCGTGCTCGACAAAGTCGTCGGACTCAACAAACGTTTGCGCAAACCAAATCCGGAAGACATCAAACCAGATCCTGCGCTCCTCGAGAAAAAAGCTTCGCTCGCGATTGAGGAACAACGCATCAAAGCAGAACTCGTCGAGCAAGAGCGCGAGATCGATGCGTACGCACAAAAAGAAAAAGAAGTGCGCACCGAGCTCATCGATATGCAACGCGAGTTGCGCGAGAAGCAAACGCAAATTCACTTGCTCGAAAATCAACGCAACTCGATCCAAATCGAAGCAGCGCGCATTGATGAACGACAAAAAAATTTGAATCGTGAAATGGATGAAGCGATGGGGAATTTTGCTGTGAAAGCCAGGACAAACAGGCAGACACTGGCGGGGTCTGGGGACCCCACCCATAACAAGATAGATACCGATGTGCTCTACCCTGAAATTCAGCGCTTGCGATACAAAATCGAACTCATCGGCGGAATCGATCCGGAGATTGTGGTCGAGTTTGAAGATACGAAGAAACGTTTCGAGTTCCTCGATGAGCAGTTAAAAGATTTACGAAGTGCGATCAACGCGACAGAGAAGATTGTCATCGAACTCGACGAAGATATTGCTACGCAATCCAAAAAAGTCTTTGCTCTGATCAACAAAGAGTTCGAAAAATATTTCAAAATTCTGTTCAACGGTGGATCCTGTTCGCTCATCAAATTATCGAAAGAAGATTTGAAAGCCGATGAGGAGACGGAAGTCACACCGGAACGCGTCTTCGAAGACACGGGCGAAGCGGAGCGTGATAAAACGGATGCGATCCGCGAACGCATCGCTGCGTACGACGACGGCGTCGTCGGAATTGATATTCAAGCAACGCCACCTGGAAAAAAATTAAAATCGTTGAACTTGCTCTCTGGTGGAGAACGCGCACTTACCTCGATCGCTCTTCTCTCCGCGATCATGGCCGTGAATCCAGCGCCGTTCGTGGTGCTCGACGAGGTTGACGCGGCGCTCGACGAATCAAACACGCTTCGATTTGCATCTATCCTCGATGACTTGTCGAAGAACTCACAGTTCATTGTTGTGACTCACAACCGTGCAACCATGGAAAAGGCGGACATCTTGTACGGCGTGACAATGGGAGATGACGGCATCAGTAATTTGTTGAGCGTGAAGCTCGAAGAGATGGCGAGTGGCGGAACGGCGAGACGGTAAGAACCCCTCCCGGCCTCCCCTTGGCAGGGGAGGTAAACGTTTTCCGAAACGTTACAGAGCTCGTTCACCCCTCCTGCCAAGGAGGGGCTGGGGGAGGTTCAGAGCGCGTTACCACAAAAAAAAGACCAGACATTTTACGTCTGGTAAGAAAAATTATTCATGCCTCTGCTCTTCCTCTTTGATTCGCCCATAAAGCGAACCTACGACGTAGTGCTCGCGATGGCCGTGTTGCGGCTGCGCGTAGAAGCTGAACAGTTTGCCGTTGCCGAGGCGGTAGTCGTAATAGGTGAACGACCAGTCGCTCTTTGCGTACTGGGAGAGAAACGTGAATTGAAGCACGAGGAACTCGCGCATCGCATAAGACGCGTAGCCGAGGTTATCGGCGAGTACGTAGATCCAGAGCGTGGTTGCGTGTTCTGGAATCACGTCCGTCATCGCTGCGACAACCGTACCCAGGCAACAAGCGTTGTAGAGCACGACGCCGAGCGCGTAGAACGGCAGACGTAACAGAACGGCAATGAACGTCACGACATCGAGCACGATGTTCGACTTCCGAACCGGATGCTCACACGCTCGAGCGTGATGCACTTGCGCACAGATGTGGTTCAGGAAGAACGTGAGAACGAGATAGCCGAGAAGAAACCAATACATGTCAGACCTCCAGTTGGTGAACGTTACTTGCTCAACTTCTGCACCTTTTCGAATACGGCACACGAGATGTCGAACCGGGTTGAGGAAGTTGAATCGGGATATTCCACTGCCCAGCAAATGGGCGGAATCTCAGGATGATCCACAATGATGTATTCGCACCATTGCGAATTATCGCGGTTCCCGGTCTCCTTGAAGTTGAGAGGCTTGAAGCAAGTCGTCTGCGCAATGTACGCAGGTTTTCCCGCAGACTCTTCCACAGGCCTTTTGCAGCCGACTATGAAAAGACCCATCAAGAGTCCGCACATGATGTACCGAATGAGATCCCAAACGTTTGGAACGGGCATATCCTACCTCCTGTTTCTTCCGCAGATCTCCGCATCGCCTATCGATGCGAGTCTCTGGAAAAGGGCGATGAGACATCGCCAGGGAATGTGAACCGCTACGCAACCGCATCAACTCCAATGATGAGGATGGGGGTTGTTTGAAAGCGGATCTGGAAGTGAGGGTGTGTATGACGAGTACATGTCTTGTGTTGCGTCATCGCCAAGTTCTGGATTCAAGATCCGAGAAACGAACCAGCTGGACCAAACGTAACTTGTGAGCGAGATCACGGGCAACACTTCGTTGTAGTGATCAATGGCGAGAGCCACTGTTAGGGCAAACGCACATTTGTGAAAGAACGAGGAATAAACAAACGCCTTCCACTCTTTGATGAAAAACGCCCGAAGTCGATCATTGTTTTGCCATTCGTCGACAAACAACGAAAGACCCGAAAGGGCGGTCAGGCTGAAGAAAAACCAGAAGGTCATTCCCATGTATAAACCTCCTTACGAGAAACGTTCGCAGATCACCACATCAACCTGTTCGATGCGAGTCTCTGGAAAAGGTTCGACCGGCTCCGGAATTTCCGAAGCAGGTCGAACAAGTTGAGGTCTACGATTTTACTTGAGCTTCGTCGCGTGATTGTTTCATCAACCATCGCCAAAAGTGACGCGCCTGTTTGAACAAATCCCAAAGGATCCAAGCGGTAATTGCGGTTGAGATCCACATCCACAGCGTCAAATTTTCCTCTGTGATGTTCACCGAACCGAACAAGAAGTTGATGCTCACCACCTGGTTGGTTCCACCAAACACGACAACCAGTTTGGCAGCCCAAAGATCGATGGTCGTATTGCCCGTGATGTAGAGACACACCAGATCGAACAAAAAGAAAAACAACATGCCTATCTCCAAGCCGACACGTTTTAGTGTGGGCAATTGAATGTGCAGACACCAGAACACTTTCGCAGATCACCGCATCGCCTGTCGATGCGAGTCTCTGGAAAAGCCACGTCGTTTCGAGACGACGTGGAAAGTTGTGAAAAGAACGAATCTCAGTTCACCAGGAACCCGTCCTGATGTGAACCGAGCAAACTGCGTAACAAGAAGTAAAGCGCTTGGAGCTCAAGGTTGCGAGCCTTTTCCTTTTTCAGAAGTGCCGCAATCGCTTGCCCCTCCGTATCGCCGAATCCGGCGAGTTCAGGTTTGTTTTCGAAGGACGCGCGAACGATGTGTCCGTTGATCAGTCGAAACTGAATCTGCATGTTCCTCCTGTATTCAAACTACTTGAGTGCGTTTGCGAGCAGACAGAATGCGATGAGCAAGCCCACCACAACTTCCGCCGGATGCGTGACCACATACGCGACACCATGCCACGTTTTGATCATGCCAGGCCACATCCACATTCCCACATGCGCCGTGATGAAGAGCATCACGAGCACAAGCAAGAAGAAACACGCAGCGGGAAACCATTTGATGACAGTCTCCACGGAACTCCTTGTTTTACGCCGCACGCTTACGAAGCATGCTGCTCATTCGAACCGTGCGCGGCCTGTCCGCGTCGAAGAGCACATCGGTCCACGGACTTTCCGGAACCTGCGAGCTTGCGCCGGCCGTGATCATCGTGATCTCGACCGACATCTTCACACCACCATCCGAAAGCGGTTCGAGCCGGTTGAGCACTTCGCACTCGATGCGCCGCGAGTTGTTGGCGTTCCGAAACAAGATCTTGAAGTGAGTCTTGCGCCAATCCAGGTGCGTATCGACGATCCACCGCTTCAGTTCCTCACGCCCCACAAGCCCGCGCGCGACAATCGTCTCGAACGCAGCCATCGCCGCTTTGTCTTGCATGGTCATCATCTTCCTCTCCAAGCCGACGCATTCCTGCGCGGGCACTATTACCTTTCGCAGATCCCTCGATCGACCTTCGATCGGGATCTCTGGAAAAGGTTCGACCAACTTCTGAAACTTCCAGGAAGCGGGTCGAACAGATTATTGACCGAGCGCAGAACTCTTGTTGCGCCGTTCACTCGAAAGGACAGCTTCAGCCTTCCGGGTCAGCGCATCCAAGTTCGTGTTGGTTAGGAAAACAAACGATCCCGGAATCCGCGAGCGGCCGTCTTCGAGCTTCATCTCAAACTCAGGTTCGTTCCAACCGCTAAAGAGCACCCGCACCTGATCAATGTCGGAACAGCCCTTCACATAGCTGCGCTGTCGGTGAGGTTTCGACGAGGAGTCGAAGTGATCGAACGGATTGTTGGCCCGATCCGAAATACGGACGTACTGAATCCTGCCGCCGAACATGAAATTGACGATCGCCAGCCACCCGACCGTCGTCTGCTCGCGCAAACGCTCATTGAGTTGGTCAAGGTGATCTTTTGTGGTCTCGATCTCATGTTCCAGTTGAACCACAACCGCCGACGTTGCCGTTGAACCCATGGGACACCCTCCTTTGTTGAACAAAACATTCTCAGATCCCTCGATCGACCTTCGATCGGGATCTCTGGAAAAGGTTCGACCGACTTCTGGAACTTCCAGGAAGCGGGTCGAACAGTTGATGAAGGAGCTTACAGTTGCAGCATGGCTGCACAGTAGGCCGGCTTGCTCTTGTTGTAGTCGCCGCCGTAAATCGGTCCTTTGACGACCTCGAGATCATTTGCTGCGAGCACTTCAAGCTTGCTGCCCACCTCCTTCCAGACGCCGCCCGAGATGAGGTACACCTTCGGAAGCTCCTTCGAGAGCGCGAATGAAATCGTATCGACGACGTTCCCCGAACACAGATACCAGTAACCCGGATATCCGAACACGTTGAACGCGACGTGCGACGACTGCTTTTCCAGATCCGTCGCCGTGTAATTGTATTGCGGGAAACTTTTCACTTCCCACGTGTTGTCGAAGAACACTTTCGAGCTGAACTGCAACTCGACCGCACTCTTTCCGAACTTGAAATACGCGTTGGCGGTGTACGGACTGTTTTCCGCTCCGCCCCAGACCAGAACCAGCTTGTAACTGTCCTTGGTCAGACCTTGGAATGTCGGGCAGTTGTCGAGACCGGGATGGATCAACGCGTCGTTGTCGTCGCAGTCATTCAGAGCCATGTAACTGTCCTTGTCATTGTCTTCTTCGGATGGATCGACTTTCAGCGCGCAGCCTTCGTCGATCTTTCCGTCGCAGTTGTTGTCGATGTCATCGCAGAGCTCCGGCGAATCCAGAGTTGCATATGCCGTCGACGGGGTTCCGACCGTGCAGGACAACTGCGCGATTTCTCCTTTCTTGTTGCAAACCACGACGCCCGGGCCAAGACCGCACTGATTCAGGCCGAAGCACTGCTTGCCAAGGTCAGACGTGTAGTCTTCATCCGTCTCCCCGTCGCAATCGTTGTCCTTGCCGTCGCACAGTTCGACAGTCGCAAGAGATTCACTTCCCTTCACGTCCGTCGAACATTCCCATTCGCCGTCAGCACACTCGAGTACGCCGTTTTCCGCACATGCGCCGAACGCGCCACTGCACGGAGTTCCGATCATGCCGAACGTACCGCCGCACTGAACTTCGACGGGCGGTTCGCGAGCGGGCGGAGCTTCCGTTGTCGCCGTCGGCTCGTGAGCCGGCGGGGTTTCAAGAGGCGTCTCACCTTGCACGCACGTGTCCTTCCACTTGTCGCCGTCCGTATCGATGCAGATCTCTTGCGAGCTGCAGAGCGTACAGTTGCTGATGCAAGAATCGCCGTGCTGGAACGCGCCGACCGACGCACAGTCGAGTTTGATCTCGATCTGAGTCGGATCGACCGCACTGCAACTCACCGCGGTTTCCGCCTTCGGTACCTCGACCACCTCGGTCGGGTACACATTGGTCGTCTCGCACGCCGCGAGCAGGAACAAGGACACCAGAAACGAAATTCCGTACTTCATGGAAAACACCTCCGCGGGGTCAAGGGACCCCGCCTATAACAGGAACCCAGAAACTTTCTCAGATCACTCAATCACTTTGATTGATGTCTCTGAAAAAGGTTCGACCAGCTTCGGAATTTCCGAAGTTGGTCGAACGAGTTGAAAGGAACTAAAGCTTGAGCAGAGCCGAGCACAGGTCACCGCTGTCGGTCTTGCTTGCGTCGTTGGGTTGCTCGTACATCTCCACCTTGCTCGTCATGTTGATCCATGCTCCGTTCTTGAGCTGATAAACCTTGAGCTTAGGATTGAGCGCGAATCCCCCATCAATTGCGTTGAATGCGTTGAACGCCCCACCGCACGTCGACCACCACCCAGGTGCGTCGATCGTGTTGAACCGGACATACTTATCCGTCGCGTTCAAAGCAAGCTCGGCGAATCCGCTTTCTGTATCGAACTGAAAATAATCACTGCTCCACTTGCCGGCGACTTCCTCGAGAGTCTTTGCAATCTTGAAGTAGAACGTTGTAGGGTCATCTTCGTACCCAACCATATTTGTCTTCTTCGATGACTTGAGGATCACGATCAACTTGGATGCACTGTTACTGTCAGGAAACGGACAATTCTTGCCAGGGTAGATTGTATCGTAGCTGTCATCGCAGTCACCGCTTTTGTAGACGTAGCCGGATGGAATCAATCCATTCGTGCAGACTTCGACCGGCTTCAGAAGCGCATTGCCGCTTGTGCCGTAGCCATCACCGTCCACGTCCGGAAAGTACCAAACGAGCGACGTACCTTCATCCGTCTCTCCGTCGCAATCGTTGTCCTTACCGTCGCAGACTTCATTGGTCGCGAGCGATGCGCTTCCCTTTGGATCCGTCGAGCAGATGAGCTTGCCTTCGAAACATTCGCGTGTGCCGTTTTCCTGACACACACCGGATGCACCACTGCACAGTTCACCGAGCGGAAAAAATGTCCCACCGCAAGCCACCAAAACCGGCGGCGGTTCACGCGCAGGCGGAGCTTCGACGGGCGTCACGCACGTGTCCGGATACCAGTCGGCATCCGTGTCGATGCAGTCGGAGCCGCTCTGGCACTCGTTGCAGACCGACACGCAGATGTCGCCTTTTTTCTTCGAATCGACCGACTCGCAATCGAGTTCGATCGTGATGTTGATGTCCGGAAACGAATCGTCACAGTCACCGACTTCCGAGCAGTCGAGAAACTCGGCCATTTCCAAATCCTCTTCGGTCGCAGGCGCCGGAGCATTCGATTCTTCGAACGTCCCGCACGCACCGAGAAGGAACAAGGACACCAGGAACAGGATGCTGTACTTCATGAAAGAACCTCCGACCGGACATGCCGATCATGTTGTTGAAAAAACTCACTAACCAGACTCAGTCCGACCACCACATTCGCGAGAGACGCAAAGTGATGTTCAGAGTCGAGTCCCGCAGCTGTGAAGCAGCTGCGGGCAGATCGAAAATGTTTCAAAGAGCAGGTCTCTCATTCGCGCGAGGCTAAGTGAGAGGATGTTGACCTATTCCCAATAATCGTAACGGATATTTTGGTCTTGGACTTCCAGTTCGTGGTGACCGTCATACGAAGACAGGCTGCTTGCGATCTTCAGCGTTGATCCGTCATCGAATACAATCGTGCATTGCTGCATATCATCGAAACGAATCTTCAGTACCTTTTTACCGGCAAATTGCCGTGTCAAGGTTTCTGCGAACGCTTTCCGTTCTACATACGCACGCTGCTCATCTTTCCGTTGAGACATTTCCTTTTCCTCTTGCTCCGCGAATTCGCCGAGCGTTGTTTTTGTGGGGTTACTTCCTCGACGTCGACGGCTCCCGGCACGGATTGATGGCCGCATACGCGAGCGCACCCATCATGAGAACCGCGAGACCGACGTTCACGAACAGCGTTTGCTTGAACGTCATGTCGCTCTCCTTACCGCCAACGACGGCTGTATTCGAGTTGGAAGTTGAGTTCCGCTTGGAACCGCATTTCGAATCGACGAGGGTTGAACAGGAACTCCTCGAGGAGGGTCGACCGGCAATCCGGCTGGACCTTGTTCCACAGGAACCAGAACTTCTTCAGATCCAGAATGAGCTTGTGCACGCTGCCTCCCGAATGGTGATGAACAAAAAAACCAATGATTACTTATTTCAAACGAGAGAAATACCCAATCATTGGTTCTCAAAAATACGGCCACGATGTGACTCGGGCAATACCTTGAATTTGCTATCAAAATGGGACTGGATAGCGCAGCTCTCTCCCCATAATTGTAAAGATTTTTACGTCCTTAATATATCACATTTTGGACTTTTTGTCAAGGGTTTTAGCTAAAAAATAGCCTAAAATGGGCACTATTTGAATCCTTGACTTTTCACTCTCGTTCCCTTATTCTTCCGACAACGTCATCACGCTCAAAAATGACCTGAGACCTCGAAGAAATGGTGTATCTAGCCGTTTTGAAGAATTTAAAACAAAGTCAAAAAGTCAAAGAGTCAAAAAGTGAAGGTATTTGTCTTTTTATATAAAGCAAAGCCCCTTCCATCACTCTTCCACTTTTTCACTCTTTCACTTTCCCCTCCCCTATGCTCACTATTCGCCTTTCCCGCGTTGGAAAGAAAAAAGCGCCTCTTTTTCGTGTGATTGTTCAACCAAAAACACGCGATCCATGGGCAAAATCCATTGAAATCCTTGGTCACTACAACCCACGAACCAAAGCATTGGTTGTGGCTGCAGATCAGGTCAAACATTGGCTGGAAAAAGGCGCACAATGCTCCCCGACCGTTTGGAACCTCTTTCTCGACCATAAATTCGTAGAAGGAAAGAAAATCGCAAAATCTCACATTAGTGACCGCAAAAAAGCGGACTTGGAGAAGGATTTAGCTGATAAAAAGGCCAAAGAAGACGCAGCGAAAGCAAAGGCAGAAGCTGCTAAACTTGCGGAAGAAGAAGCAAAGAAAGCCGCTGCTGAAGCTGCAAAGGCAGAAGCTGAGGCCGCAAAGGCTGAGGCAGAAAAACCAGCAGAAGCTCCAGCGCCAACAGAAACACCCGCAGAATAATCCTAAAAACACCACGACAAAATATCGTGGTGTTTTTTTGTCAGCTTTCTCTGACATTTCCATAGAGCAAACACAAAACAAAGCCATTTTCCCATCGAGTTTGATTAGACAAAGCCGCAACGCGAATTCTGCAAAAAGCGCTTGACATTTTTTGGATTTTCGGGTAAGTTCTTGACTTCGGAAAAATTCCGGAGTCAGTTGTCGAATGACAAAAATGGGTCGGCCTGTCACGATTCGTTTCCTATTCAACGGCAGGATAAGGAGAAGGAAGATGCGAAATTCTCGCATGATTCTGTTTGCCATGACCCTCGCGCTCGCGAGTGTGATTGGCGGATGTGAAAAGAAAGAAGAGCCGGCACAGAACGGCAACCAAGCGGCGCAAGGCGCGCCCGCGCAAGGACAGCGACAGGAAGCAACACCCGCGCAAGTGGAACCCGCTGCTGCCGCTCCCGTCCAGGCAAAGCTGCCTGGCGGCGACGTCCTTCCAGGAGAACCGATCAACCTCGGGTACATCTTCTGGGGTGCTGAGATTCCTCTTTTCTGGGGTCTTGGCGGATTGCAGACGCATGTCGGCACCATCTTTGCCGAGTACGGTTTGAACTTCAAGCTGTTTCCGGCAGACGACACGGCCGCACAGATTGCAAAGTACAAGAGCGGCGAAACACCGTTCCTGCGCATGACCTTTCCAACCATCAACCGCTACCTCGCGGAGCTGTGCCCCACCCCGAATGCAGATCTGTGTCCGGAAAAGGCATTCGTGCTCACGCTGTCGGCGGGCGATCACTTGGTTTGCCGCGACAAGATCACGGACATCAAGCAATTGAAAGGCGCAACAGTGTCGATCCAGAAGGCAGGTCCGCACGAAAGCTTCTTGTTCGACATCCTTCGGGACGTGAACTTGAAGATGTCGGACGTGACCATCGTTTGGGCAAACGGCATCAGCAATGACCCGAAGAAAGACGACCCACCGAATCATCTTCGCGACAACGCGAAAGTGGACTGTGCGTTTGCGGTGTCTCCGGACATGGCAGCGCTCACGGGCGGTCTCACGAGCAAGGGCTCGGGTGCGGAAGGCTCTGTGAAGGGCGCTCACGTACTCGTGTCCACGGCGGATCGGCGCAAGTCGATTCCGGATGTCTACTTTGTCAGTCACAAGTTCAACACGACCAATCGCGACACGGTCACGAAATTCGCGGCCGCGTACACGAAGTCGGTCGAACAGGTCACGGCGCTTCGCCACGACTACGAAAACAAGGGCTCGGAAGAAATGCGTGCCCTCCTCGCGTTTGCGATGGGAGTGAATGACGTTTGGAAGGGTGGATGTCCGTCGGAAACCGATACGTTCGGTCTTCTGCTCGACGCATCCTTTGTCGGCATTGCCGGAAACGTGGAGTGGGATGACCCCGCAAACCCGACCGGTCACAAGTACTTCTCCGATCTCACGAACGACCTCGCCGCAGCCCTCGGTGTCACAACCGTGCGCGTCGATGTTCCAAGTGCGAAGATCGACTGGGCACACAGTGTGTTCAACGGTTTTGCCTCCGGCAACGTGAAGCGCACCGCGCGTTTCAACGCAGAAGCCGTTCAGGCAGACATCGAGAAGTTGAATCAGACGGGCGCGATTGGGGAAAACACCATGCTCTCGTTTGTCGCCTACTTCTTGGAAAACCAAGTGGAGTTCAACGAAGGTCAGTACGGCGCGCAGTTCGATGACGTCATCAAGCTTGCGGCCAAGTATACGCGCGCACCGATCGTCATCCGTGGTCACACGGACACGACGCTGCTCGTTTCTATGATCCTGAAGAAGGGCATGGCGACAGGCCTTGTGAAGCAAGCCGGAACGCCCGGCAACTTCAGCTACTCGATCGACGGCAAGCCGCTCGATCTCGCAAACGCGAAGCAAGTGCTCGCGCTCGTGCATCAGCCCGGTATCGACGATACGCGGGACGATCCGGATCCGTCGCGTCGTGCGGCAAGTCCTTCGCGCGTTGCGGAGGCTGCGACCGCGCTCTCGCGCGATCGCGCAAATCAGGTACGGCAGTCGCTGATTGCATACGCGGCGAAGAAGGGTGCGAAGCTCGATGAGAGCCAGATCACCGTCGTCGGTGCGGGCGCAAGCGACCCGTTCATCGTGAAGCCTCGGAGTCCGGATGAAGCCGCAAAGAATCGTCGTGTGGAGTTCAGCATCGTCCGAGTTTCGGCCGAGGCTGCCACCGCTTCCGACTACGAACTGTAAGAGGAGGTGCCACATGAAAACGATTCTCGCACTCGTGCTTGCAGCTCTGATCATTCCCTCCCTCGCGTTTGCGGAGGAGGTGACGCATGACAACCTCGTGATCGTGTTCGATGGATCTGGCTCCATGAAGGAGTCCATTTCCGACGGAAGTAACGATAGCAAGATCACGGTCGCAAAGACCGCGCTCAAGAAGGTGATCGATCAAATCCCACAAAGCACCCACGTCGGCATTCTGCTGTTCGTGAGTGACAACTGGGGAAAGATGACGATCGATTGGCTCACGCCCATTGGTCCGATGAACAAGGATTCAATCAAAGCATCGATCGATGCGATCCAGCCAAATGGTGGAACTCCGCTTGGGACGTCCATCAAGATGGCTGCGGACGCACTTCTCGAAGTTCGAAAGCGTCAGTTCAACCGTGGCAATTACAAACTCCTCGTCGTCACCGATGGTGAAGCGACACCGGACGATGAAAAAGCCAAGATGCAAACGTATGCACAAGAAGTTGTGAGTCCAAATCGTCGCATCGAACTCAATGTCATCGGAATTGGAATGCCGGGCAAGCACATGCTTTCCCAAACGGCACAAAAGTACTGGGGCGCGAATGATGAGATCGCTCTCAACAAGGCGCTCGCGACCGCTGTCCAAGTAGAAACTACAAATGCCGATGCGGCCCAAGCGGATTACGATCTGCTGAAGGGTGTGCCGGATGATGTGGCGAAAGCTTGGCTTGGCGAGGTCACCAACATGGACCTTGCGAACTGGCCCATCGGCGAACAGAAGCCGGAACCGCCACCACCCGCAACCGTGCAGAATGCCGATCCGAATGCAAAGAGCAATCAGCCACCGGATCAGCAACCCGCACCGGAAGCAAATCAAGGTCGGCAAAAGGGATGCAGTGCGTCGGAAACGGGAGTCAATCCTGTTCCGACAAGTCTTCTCACCCTGTGCCTCATCGCTCTTCTCATCACGCGTCGATCCTCACAGCGAGTGCGCGTACGAACCTAGTCGTTTCACCTTAAAAAAAACGACCTTTTCTCTTAGTTCATATCCGAATGTCGGACGTGACCTAAGTTCGAAAGTCGAACTGACCTATTTCAACAAGGAGGAAACAGTAATGGACCCAACCACGAGAGCCATTCGTCTTATCATCACCGCCTTTGTGGCGATCGGAATCATCTTCGTAATTTTCTTCGCCATCAAGGTGTTGATCCTTCCGAAGCTCCAAGCTGACCTCGTGACCCAAACGAGTTCCGAGACGAAATTCAAGACCAATGTCCGCATTGGCCTCGATTCGTTCGCGGGCTACGCGGTCATCCGTTCGCCGAATTTCCGAGACCAACTTGGTCGAAGTGAAATTGGCGTGCGTACGATCGATGACAAAGCGAATTATCCGGATCGCATGAAAGCGCTCGCGAAAGGCGAGCTCGACATAGCGGTCTTCACGATCGACACGAACATCGCGGCTGGCGCGGACTTCGACATTTTCCCGGGGGCAATCACCCTCATCATCGACGAATCACACGGCGCAGACGGCGGTGTTGCCTACAAGCAAGCCGTTCCGAATGTGTCCGCGCTGAACCGACGTGATGCGAAGATTGTTGCCACCGCGGACTCGCCGAGTGAAACACTTGCCCGTCATTTAATCGCCAACATGCTGCCCGCGCTTGCCTCAGAAGACTGGCTCGTGGCCGCGAAAGATGCAGACGATGTTCTTGATCGATTGAAGAAGGCAAACAAAAGTGATCCGGCCGTGTATTTCCTTTGGGAACCTGCACTGTCAAAAGCACTTGCGTTGCCCGACGTCATTCTGGTCTATGACACCTCCAAGGTGTCTGGGACAATCGTCGACGTTCTCGTCGTGAATCGCAAGTTCCTCATCGAGCAACCCAAGGTGGTGCGTTCGGTGGAGGAAGCCTACTTCCGCGCGCTGCACTCGTATCAGAATGCACCGGGTGGAATGGCGAAGCTTGTGATGGATGATGCAAAGTTGAACGGCGACACGCTCACCGAAGAGCAGGCGAAGAAAATCGCGAACGGCATTCAGTGGAAGAACACCATGGAAAACTACGCGCAGATGGGACTCCTGACTGCCGCAGATCTCCACGGCCTTCCGACCATGCGCGAAATGATCGCATCGATCTCGGCATTCTTGGTGAAGACTGGCAAACTCAAAACCAATCCGACGGATGGAAAAGAGTCTGCACTGTTTGACAACAAGATTCTGCTCGCGATGCAAACCGCAAACTTTCATCCAGGCGAAGGTCAGGACGAAGTGGTGCGCGGTGTCGCGGCACTCCCTGCGCTTACGGACGCCGAGTGGAAAACGCTCATGACCGTTGGCGACATGGATGCACACACAATCAGTTTCGGGCGCGGCAGAGCCACACTCGAGATTCAAGGAACGCGCGACGTGAAAGACGTTGCGGAACGCCTCAAGGCTTGGCCAACGTATTACCTCACGGTGATTGGTCACGCACGTGGCGACGGTGATCCGGCCGCAAATCTTGCGCTCGCAAAAGCGCGCGCAAAAAGCGTGGTCGATGAACTCGTTTCGATCGGTGTCGCTCCCACACGTGTGCGAGCGACCGCAGAACCTTCACAAACCCAGAGCGGGAGCGCACAAAGCGTGACGTTCCAACTCTCCCAACGTCCCTACTAAGGGGGCTCGGATGCCTTTCGACAAAAAAGCCATTCAGAAAAGTGTCCGTGCCCAAGTGTTCGGTCACTGGAGTGTTCTTGGTCCACTTGTCGGAGCCGCCGTTCCCTTCGGGTATGGATTGCTCCTTGCTGACGACTGGAAACTTCCGGTCTTTGGCGGAGTGGCCTGCCTGATTGGAAGTATTGGTGGATTTTTTTACGGGATCCTCGTAAGGCGAGACAAGCTCATCGAAACGGAAGTCGCAAAAGCACGAGCGAAATTCGAAGCAGAACGCAACGCGATTGCGGACAAGCGAAATCAAGAGCTCGATGACTTCCATCGATTGCTTGCATCTGATGAGGAAAGACGTGACGAAAATCTGCTTTACGATCTGCGCAGCATCGCAGACGCATTCAGATCTGATCGCACATGGGTGGAAAACGTTCCTGAATCACTTTCCGTTGGAATGCTCGAACGCGTCGACAGCACGTTTAATGCATGCATTGCAAAACTCGAGCGATCCTTCAAACTGCGACAAACAGCGAAAAGTATTCGTGGCGAAGGCAAGGCAGAACTTCTTCAGACCGCCGAAAGCGAGCTTGATGATGTTCAAAACGCCATCGAAGAGCTTGGAAAATATCTTGCGATGGTGAACAAGCTCAGCATCAAACGATTGATCGGTGCAACCGTTGATCAGTCGAATGTCCGAGATAACATCAAGGAAATGGAAGCACTGCTCACGACAGCCAAAAGCGCAGAAGATTTCCGCCAACAGCTTCTGAGTGGTGCGAGTGATAAAGAGGAAGAGGCTCAGTTGGCAAGGTATGCCAAACTGAGTCAAAGCTAAACGATTGCGGGCTTAAAAAACGCGATCAAACCCAGAATGTCCCAAATCAACAACCGGGACACGGAGAAAGACATCATGAAGTGGTTTTCAGCTCTCATGCGTTGGCTCGGCGTCAAAGATTACCAGGCGGCTGGCGCGATTCAAAACGCGACCAACAAGATGTACACGGATCCGAACGTTGTTCGGGCCGGTATGGATGAAGTCATCAAGTCGAAGCAAAAGGGCGTCGATGAAATGATCAACGCAATCTCCACCGTCAAAGCCAATCTGACCACGAGCGAGACGAGCAAGGCTGAGGCAGATGTCAAACTGGAGCGTGCGACGAAACTTCGCGCTGGTGCGAAAATCGAGTACATGCAGTACGGTCAAAAGCAACTCGCCGCCGGCAAGACCGAAGCGGAAATCACCGCCGACATCGAATACACTCGCCTGATGAAGGCCTACAGCGATGCTGGCGGCATTCTGGAGAGTCGGCAAAAGCGTTGCAATGAACTGCAGGCAGAAATCACGCGTGGAGAAGCAGAAAAGAAGAAGCTCATGTTCAGCCTGGAAGGGATGCAACGCGATCTGAAGGAGACGGTTGAAAAGCGCGGTACGCTTGCGGCAAAGGCTGCAGCGGCCCAGAGCGCCATTCGCGCTCAGTCGATCATCGCTGGTCTGCAGTCCGACAAGACAGGCGAACTCCAAGCCAACATCGAAGGCGCGGTCAATCAGCTCGTCGCAAAGTCGGAAGTTGTCGCGGAAATCGCCGGCACCAATGCCGACATGCGTGAAGCAGAACTCATCGCCCTCGCGGAAAGTCACACCTCAGACAACGAGCTCGAAGGTATGCTCTTCGGTGCCAGGCGTGCAGAAGACGCAGCCAAGGCAACGGTCGACAAGCCCGTTGCTACGACCGAAACCGGTGTGCTCAACTAGTTCTTTGAACCCTCTGGTGATTGATTCTCAATCACCCTTTTACACGAGTGCCGATTGAATCGACATTCGTGGGAAAGAACTGTTCCCATCCGTGCGTCGGACAAGCCGACACACGGAGCCTACAAAGATCGGGCCGTGATCTTTCAACACACAGACACCTCGAGCACATCGAGGTACAGGAGTTCCTCAACATGTTGAAGCGCAACATTCAGTACATCATGGCCCTCGCCTCGGCCCTCGCGATCACCGCGTGCGGCAAGAGCGAGGCTCCGCAGACGCCCGTGAAGGACGAACCCGTCGTCGCCGAAAAGGCCCCCGTGGCCGAGACCCCGCCCGCCGCCGCCGCGAATCCCGCGCCGACCGCGGTCGCAAACCCCGCGCCCGAAGCCGCTCCGGCGAATCTGCCGAAGTTCACCCTCGCGTGGAGCGAGTACACGACGTGGTCGCTGCTCGTCACCGCAAAGGATGTCGGTCTCATCGATGCCGCCGAAGGCAAGCACGGTGAGCTTGAGCGCAAGTACGGCGTGGACATCGTCCTCGTCAAGGCGGACTACGGCAAGACCATGGAGCAATACCAGGGTGGCATCGTGGACTCGGTCGTGATCACGAATACGGATGCCTTGTCCGTTGCTCAGGCGCGTTTCGACACGGTGAAGGATTCGTCCGTTGCCGCGTTCGCGACGAGTGTCTCGGAAGGTGCGGACAAGATCCAGACCAACCCCGACATCAAGAACTGGGCCCAGCTGAAGGGTGTGCCCGTGTTCGGTGACGAAATGTCGGTCACGCGGTACCTGCACTGGCGTGGCTGCGCGATCAACAAGACCGACGTGAAGGACTACCCGTTCCAGAACCTGAATCCGGTCGACGGCAGCAACCAGTTCGCAGCGAATTCGAATCCCGAAATGCGCGCGTTCGGTGGTTGGAGCCCGGAGACCCTGAAGGTTGCAGCGGCGCGTCCGGATGTCAACGACCTGTTCAACTCGTCGAAGCTCGGCAAGTACGAAATCACCGACATGTTCGTGGTCGGCCAGTCCGCCCTCGACCGCGCCGGTGGCAAGGAAGCCGTGAAGGCTCTCGCCGAAGCGTACACCACCATGGTGAACCGCGCGGAGAACACGACGACGCAGGCCGCGACCCTCGCGGCTGTGTCGAAGAACTTCTCGGACACGCCGGCCGACACGATCAAGCTCGCGCTGACGCTGACCCTCGCGATCAAGCCCGACCAGGCGCAAGCCGTGTTTGGCTCCGAGGACTTCAAGAAGACCATTCCGCTCACGACCGAGTTCGCGAAGTCGGTTACGAAGACCATTTCCGGTCCTGTCGTGACGGCGTTCGGCACCAAGGCGGAAGCGCCTTCGGCCGTCCTGCGTTTCGACGCGAGCTACGTCACGAACCCGACCGTGGGTGCCAATCCGTAATCGCCTCTTGCGAGCGAACGATTCGGACATTCTGCCAAGAGACTCGCTCTCTTGGCTCTTTTTTTCAGCGCATCAGAAAGACTGATGAACTGAAAATCTGCAATGGAGGTGATACGTGTTTCAAAAAACACTGAAGCTGATCTTTACACAACGAAAGCCTTTGACTCCAAAACTTGGAATGTTTTTCTCGGTGCTCGGCATCGCGCTTCTGATTCTTGCCTACACAGCGCTCGCCTATGCCGAGACAGACACCATTCCCCCCATGCCGAGATTTCCTCTCGTGCCAAAGTTCGATCGTCTTTATGAGGGATTGAAACTCCTCGTCTTTCTTGATCCGCAATCAGGGGATTACATTTTTTGGAAAGATTTTCTTGTGTCCGGACCGCGTCTCTTGATTGCCGTCGGCGGAACGAGTCTGCTGTGCGTCACAGTCGGGATCTATATGGGTCTCTACGATTTTCTGCGCAGAATGTGTTTGCCGATCATGGAGATTGTGGAACACATTCCCGCAAACGGCATGATGATTTTCTTCCTCGCGCTTTTCCATACGTCGAATCCCCTCTTTTGGGGGGTGATGGCGTTTGGCATTTGTGTCGGGATCACGAAAAACGTCTACCTCGCTTCCAAATCCGTTTCCGATGAACACGTGTTCACGGCAAAAACGCTCGGCGCGTCTGAGCAGGAAGTCACGTGGTATGTAGTGTTTCCACAAATCATTCCGCAGATCATCGAAGCGGTTCGCCAATCCATCTCTCCTGCCATCGTGTTTCTCATGGGTACGGAGTGGATCGTTGGTTCCGATGGCATCGGTCACCGGTTCATGCAGCTCAATCGTTCGCCACGAGCATTCATGACCTTTCCGTATGTGATGGCGCTTGGCCTCATCGGCCTCTTCATTTCATACGCGTTTCGAAAGATCCAACGCGTCTCATGCCCATGGCATGAAAACGAGACGCCGCCGGATTTCGTGGATCGATTTTTGGCGCGGATGAAAAACAACATCCAAACTCTCATGCGTCACGAACGCAAAAAGGAGACCGCCTCATGAGCAAACGAGACATCATTCTCAGATGTGAAGCGATGTCGCGACACTTTGGACCTACCAAAGTTCTCGCCCCGCTCGACATCGAAATCGAGCATGGTCAAATCGTCGGCATTGTTGGTTCAAGCGGATGCGGAAAGTCCACCCTCCTCAACATCATTGTCGGTTCCCTTCCTCCCTCAGCGGGACGTGTGCTCATCTCCACTTCTGGAGCGGAACGCGAAGTGGATGGACATGGTCGTGATCGTGGCATGGTGTATCAAAAATATTCCTTGTTTACGCATCTCACTGCCATTCAAAACGTCGCCTTCGGACCGATGGTGAATGAAACAACCATTCCGGGACGTGCCGTTGGAAGAGTAAGTGGTTCTTGGTCACACAAACGCCAGGAACATCTTGAGAAAGCAGAAGCACTCCTCGTGAGGCTCGGCCTCGGTGACGCCCTTCATCGCTATCCCTCCCAACTTTCGGGTGGCATGCAGCAGCGCGTTGCGATTGCGCGAGCACTCATCATGGAACCGCAAATTCTTCTTCTCGACGAACCGTTTGGTGCACTCGATGAAGAAACGCGCGGGGATGCTCGACAAATTCTGCGTGATCTTCGCTCGAAGGTCACCGTTCTCATGATCACCCACTCGCTTGAAGAAGCGGTGAGTATCGGAGATCGTGTGATCGGACTTTCGAAGTACTGGAATTGGAGAGAACAAGGACACACATCCTTCCCCGGCGCAACAACGGTGTACGACAAAGCGTGTCCCGTATTCGCACATGCAGACAAAGATTCCGCAGGCAGCATCATGCTGCAAGCGGATGAATTGCGAGCGGTCGTGTTTCCTTCGAAGGAAGAAAAGGAGGGGACGAAAGATAGTGTGCTTGATCCCAAAACCTACTGCCAATACTGGCAACAACAAGGAGTCTCGCAATGATCGATCAGACATTCGACCATCCGTTCCGTTCACAGATCAATCGCATTTTGAACTCAGGGCAATCGAGCTCTGTTGTACTCTCCGGCAATGTGCATGACCTGTTTTTTCTCCCTGAAAAGACGGAAGGGAAAAATGGTAAGTACATCAGCCTCACGGAATATCTCACGAAAAAGTGGGGGGACCGTCCGGACATCATTCCGATCGTGTACGAACCCAATCGTCAAATTCGATTCGTAAACGAGGGAGACAAAAAACGTGTACGCGATGCTTGGGCTGCGGCAAAAATGGGGATGGATGCAAGTATGCTTTCCCTCATGCAACTCACGGCAACGGATACAGATCGCAAAAAGCTCGATGAGCCAGGTACCTCTTTCGATCTTTCGATGAAAACGAGTTTGGAACGGCCCGCCTATGCACTTCAGCTGCTGCGGTCCTTCTGCCAAATTCCGATCACGTTCAAAGATACGGATGACAACAACGTGGTCAAGCCAAGTCGGCTGATCATCATCATCGAATGGGCGGACATGCTTCTTCCCGAAGCGGAAATCTCGCGTCTGTCCGAAATCGATCGACTGCGTTTGTCCATCTGTCAGGATTGGTTCTCAGATCCGAGTTTCACGCATGGTCGCAATGCCGTCGTATTGCTCACGGAATCGATCGGCCTCATGAACAGTCGTCTCACATCACTCCCGCAAGTCATGAAAGTGGAAGTTCCGGCGCCGGATGAAACCGCGCGCATGCATTTCATTGAGTGGTTTGAAGCGGCGAAGGTGAGCGGTATGTTGCCGCTTTGGAGCACGAAAGAGACACTCGCGACGTACACGGCCGGCCTCAACTTGCAGGCACTCGGTCAGCTCTTGAAAGGCGCGATTCATGACAAGTCCCCCGTCACGTTGAAAGATGTGATCAAGCGGGTGGAAATCTACATCAAGTCCCAGCTTGGTGAAGACGTTGTCGAGTTCAAACAACCCATGCATTCGCTTGCGGATGTGGTCGGTTGTCGAAAGATCAAAGCATTGTTTGTGGATGAGCTCATCTGTCGCATCCAATCAACTGGCAAAGATGCGGTAACGGGCATGGGTGTTGCAGGACCTATCGGTGGCGGAAAGTCTTTCGTCTTTGAAGGGCTTGCGGCACAAGTCGGCATGCCGGTTCTTGTCCTCAAAAATATCCGCTCGCAATGGTTCGGACAAACAGACGTGATCATCGAAAAGTTGTATCGCGTCCTGAAGTCGCTTGCGAAAGTGATGGTTCTCGTTGATGAAGCGGATACGGTTTTCGGTGGCGTCGGACCAAACGCCCACGAATCCGAACGCCGTCTGACAGGCACGATTCAGGGATGGATGGCGGATCCGCGCTTGCGCGGAAAAGTGGTGTGGCTCCTCATGACCGCACGCTTTCACATGCTCTCGCCCGACATGCGCAGGCCCGGGCGTCTCAGTATTGTGATTCCGATGGATGATCCGATCGCAGAAGATTACGATGATTTCATCGAGCTCACGCTTCGCCCCATCAAACACCTCATCCCAAATCGGGAAGGGGAAGAATGGAAACAGGTGCAAGATGCTTTGAAAGGCTATTCGGCTGGAGCATTCCAATTGCTTGGCTCAGAACTCGAAGCGCTCATCATTCGCAAGAAAGATGCAACGCTTCAGGATGCACTCGCGGTGATTCATGATCAGCTCCCTGCAGACATTGCAACCACGCGTCGCTTTCAGACCCTTCAGGCCTACATGAACACCACGCGTCGCTCGCTGCTTCCGGATCCGGAAAACGCAGATAGCGATCGCAAGAAATGGGCACAAGAACTCCGCGATCTCACAGCTCAAGGAGTCACAGGCTACTAGCCCCCTCATCGAGAACACCCGTTCTCGATTTTTTTATCTTTCTTTTCGGCCACTCAAGCCTCTCTAGCCTCTCAAGCCTTTCCCATGCTATCCTTCCCTACGTATGGTACTCGAACGCGGAAACCCTGAAGGAGCACGACGTGAGGCAGAAATGCAAACCCTCAAAAAATTGACGGATGAAGCTTTGCTTCTCAAACCAAAATTCGACAGACTCCCCCTTGCGGTTTTTCGTGCGCTCGACAATCACGGCTACAAAGACGCGGAACGCTCGCGCATGTACCGAGCCATCATGAATGAGATGACGCGACGCAGTCAGGCGAAAGCGAAAACGGTTCGTCAGGTGAAACAACTGGAACTCGTTTCCACCCAAACACCGGACACAAAACCAGAAGTGCCTTCAAGCAAGGTCACCGCAGAAATGCTCCACGACGCGCGCGCGCACGAACTGCGCCAACCGCCGAGTACCTACGACCCGGATCATCCGGAAAATTCTCCGTAACGTAAAAGCGAGATCACTCTCGCTTCTTTTTTTTGCTTTGTTCCTCGCGCCATGTTTCGATCTTCTTATGATCCCCCGACAATAAAATTTCCGGCACGCTCCACTTTTTATATTTCTCCGGCTTTGTATATTGTGGGTACTCGAGATAGCCCTCTTCCGTGTGTGACTCTTTGTCGAGCGATGCTTCTGCGCCGAGCACACCCGGAATGTTTCTTGCGATCGCGTCTGTCATTACGAGCGCGGGCAGTTCCCCACCGGTGAGAACATAATTTCCAATCGAGAATGTTTCGTCGACAAGATTATCCTCGACACGTTGATCGATTCCCTCATAGCGTCCACAGAGAAAAATCACTTGATCATATTTTGCGAGTCGTCGCGCATCCGCTTGCGAAAATGTTTTTCCGTTTGCGGCTGTAAAAATCACACGCGCCTTTTTTCCTTTTTTTATTTTCTTGAGCGCGAGATCGAACGGCTCGACCTTCATGATCATTCCCGGCCCCCCGCCGTACGGTGTGTCATCAACTTTGTGATGTTTGTCGGTTGTGAATGCGCGAAGATCATGCGCACGCACATCGATCAACTTCGCTTTTTGCGCACGACCAAGAATCGATTCTTTCGCGTAAGAATCGATCATATCCGGAAAAATCGTGAGAATGTCGAATTGCAATTTTTTCATAATAAAAATCAGCTGCGATTATCGTAGCTGATTTTTGATTTTTATTCTAGATTCCGAGGTCGTCCACGCTTGATGTGTCCTCATGTGTGTCTGTTCCAACGCTTCCACCCATCGCCTCTTGGCGGGATGACATGTGTTGTTGGCGAGATCCTTCTGGTTCGTAGATTTTCAGGTTCACGCGAGCGTTTGCCTTTGCTCCGACGATTTTAAGAAGGGTTCGTACAGCGCGAGCGGTTTGACCTTGGCGACCGATGACGTATCCCATGTCTGCTTGATTGATATGAAGCGTAATGAGTACTCCACGTTCGTCTACAATACGTTCCGTTTTCACGTCATCTGGATTGTTTACAATCGCGCGAATAACGTATTCAACAAACGTCTGGTCGAATTCTTTTTCTGCCATAGCAAGTTCTTTCATTTGTTACAGTTCTTGAATGTTCGTCTCTGCTTTAGCTGTCGACCTATGCAAGCATGGATGCATGCCAGAAGCGGAAAACGAATACCTCAATGATACGAACAAATCTCTTGGATGTCAAAAAGTGATCGAACAGCGAAAAGACTTGACAAAACTACGGAAAACACGTAAGTTTTCCGGTTCGGAAATCAGTATTTTCCCAACAAAAAACGCACCTTTTCACAACTCAACACGGAGGAATCATGCACGCCTGGATGGATGAATTTACACAGAATGTCTGTGCTGGCACAGCCCATACCTTTGTCTTTCACTTGAACGTGAATGATCTCATCGCCACAAAAGAAGCGTTGGAAGACACAGGGAATCCACTTCCCTCCGTTCGGCGACTTCTCGCGCAAACACTGTTTGAAGAACGAAGCCTCGTCATCCTCTACAATCGTTCCGAAGGAATTACGTTTCGTGGGAACAAGACAAAGAGCGGCGAAGAAATGGCAGAGCTCTTCGGCAAGCTTACCTCCAAGTGTTCTGGTCCTGACTGTCGATCTTCACCCAAAGATCCGCAAGCGGCTCTTCCGCTCATTGAGCGTGTGCTCACCGTCTCGGACAAAGAGCAAAAGGATCTGCTTGGCGATGAACTTCCAATCGGCTCCATCGCCGTAATCATCGACTACGCAGAAACGATCATCCCGAGTGGGTCCATCACAAGCATGTCTGAATCGGATCGGACGAACATTGTGACGATTGCGCGATGGACGCAGAATCCGGAAATCGATCGATTGGGTAATCTCGTTTGCTTGCTTGCAACAAACGAGTCTGAGTTGAACACGGTTGTGCGTGGCGCACCGGACGTTGTGTCCATCAAAGTTCCGCTCCCCGGAAAAGAAGATCGCGCCGCGTTTCTTCAATACCTGCAGAAACGGTTTCCTGCGTTCGCGCTCGAACCGTATCTGACGGATGACATGGTTGTGCACGCATGCTCCGGTATGTCGCTGCGCAACATCGAAGACGTTGTGCGTCTCTCGGTCCGAGAGCTGAAACCCCTCTCGCTCAGCGAGATCTACGCACACAAGAAGAAGGCAATCGAACGCATGAGTGGAGGACTTCTCCGGTTCGTGCGTCCGAGTTCCAAATTCGATGACGTTGGCGGACTCACGCAGGCAAAAATGGAATTGCTCGCGGTTGCAAGTGCGCTACGCGAAGGCGATGTGATTGGCTCACCGGAAGGTGTGCTGCTCATGGGACCTCCCGGAACCGGCAAAACAATTCTCGCGGAAGTGGTTGCGACCGAAGCAGAGCTCCCCATGGTGGACATGGTGACGATCCGCGACATGTGGGTCGGATCGAGCGAACAACGACTCGAACTCGTCCTCAGCATCATCGACGAACTCGCGCCCATCATTGTGCGGCGTGATGAAGCGGAAGCGGAAGATTCAAAACGCGGCGTCCAGGAAAATGATTCCGGGGTCGGCTCGCGCATGAAAAAACGCGAACTCGAATTTTTCTCCGACCCGAAGCGTCGAGGACGCGTGCTCATCTTTCGCATCTCAAACAGGCCCGACATGATGGACGCAGCCATCCTGCGCCCTGGCAGATCTGATCTGCGCATCCCCATTCTCCCCTCGGAAGAAGACCTGCATGCAGTGATTGATTGTCTCATGGCAACCCTCAGCAAACAGGCGCAGATGAATGGAAAGGAATTGCTCTGGAACCACGGCGGAAAAGCGGTGGTCGAAAAACATCAGGCGTACCTGAAAGGATTTACTGGCGCAGAAGTACGAGGCCTCCTTGCACGCGCCGCCATGCTTGCGTCGCGCGCACATGTGAACGCTGTTTCCATGATGCACATCGATCAAGCGATCCGTGAATTCATTCGCAGTCGTGATGAAGATGAGTTCCAAGCGATGATCGACATCGCCCTCAAATTCACCTCGCTTCACGCGCTCATCCCAGACCAATGGAAACCGCGATACGCAGAGTTGACCGGAACCAATCCTCCCGTGATCATCACACAAGATCCGGAAGCGATTGCAAACTGACCTTGGGATTCCTTGTGAATCCCCTTTTCCAGAATTGTCCTCACACGAGAACACATCTGGAAAGGTGAACATCACCTTTGCCCCTTTCACAACAAAGAGGAACTCAACATGGGTTGGTACTTTCTCTCAAAAGATCTGCTCACAACAATCGAACCTCTGACCGTGTATGAAATCACATTCACGGAAACAGAAATCCTTCAGCCGACTCAAGCACAAGGCATCGCGTTTTATCTTGAAGACGACAAATTGTTGCGTGAACTTCTTGATGCCCTCGGTTTTGCGGAAACCAAATTCAGAGAAAAGCCGAGCAACCTTGAAGGGATCAGCGCCCTTGTTCCAAGTGGATCACGCAAGTCGGTACAACCAACACAGACCACACTGAGAAAATCCGCGCCTGACGCAACCGTTCTCATCAAGTACTGCCTCAGCCAACGCGTAGACGCTCTCGAGGTGCTTGCGGGAAAAGAACAGACACTCGCCCCCATTCTCGACGACCTTCGAGAACGCATGGCGCGCACCGCGTTGAGATCCAAAGATCTCGCGGAACAACGCTTGCTTCTTGAACTCTCGTGGGAAAAACTCACAGAATTCCTTCAAGCAGAATGCGAGAAGATGAGTCAAAACCCACGCGTGCAAGAAATCAAATACGGAAAAGACGTTTTGATCGTGACCCTTCACCCAATCAGTATCGAACCGCGCAATGAACCCGTGCGACACATGGGAGTCCTCACCCTCACCATCAACTTGCTTGACGCCTCCATCAAGGTGGAAGTTCAGGAACGCATTGGCCCAACCGCGCATCCGTGCGTTTCGGAAAATGGGTTTCTCATGCTTGGGACTCTTCGCGACGTGTTCATTCGCTATCTCGGCACCAAACAATACGCAACCGCCCTCAAACTGCTTACCGATCTGCTCAGCTCTGTTCCAAAAACAGAAGGGCTCCGCAAACGTTTGCAGCTTTGGCCCGCCGTTGTGTAGTCTCTTTCGGAGAGAAATTTTCTCTCCCTTTTTCCTCTCTTGATCAAATCGTGGTCATGAGATGCGAAGGACTGATCCTTCCAATTGAACACAAAAAAACAAAGGAGGTAAGACATGTCCGATCAACAACAAAAACACGATCTTATCTCGATCGTGTCCGCACACCTTGTCACACCTGTTCCTGCACCCGTTCAACTTCCAACCGGCCCCAAAAGCCCGGAGGTCGAATCTGCGGAACAAGAACGTTGGCAACGTGATCGTATCCCGTATCGTGATGCACACGCATCACGCACAACCACAAATCTTGACCACTTACGAGTCATCTTGGAAGAGAGTGCGCCTGCGTTTCAAAACGAAGAAAAAGAGCAGGCTAAGCGTGTACAAGATCTCATCAAAGAATTGGGCACGCTTGAAACCGCGCGCGACGTGAAAGCGATGGCGCTCCACGATGCACGTGAACGTCTGCGACAAGAATATGAACGTTTGTGCAAGTTGCCAAACATCGCGGCTGTCAAAATCAACGCAACAAAACTCATTGTGGAGACGCACGACCTCATCATGACGCTTCACGACAGAACAGTGACGCGTTGGAATGTTGGTCCGTGGGCAATTCATATTCCACGCAACAACGATCTGTGCGAACTTCGCTGCCATTCTCTTCGTGGGCGCGTTCGAGTAGATCGTGCAGGATGGGTTCATCCTCACGTGAATATCCACGGAGACGTCTGCTGGGGAAACCTGCAAGACACTCTGCGCATTGCAGCAAACACCGCGCAGTACGATGTTCTTGTCGAACTCGTTCTCGCTATTTTGACCGACGGTCGAAAATATACAACCGCTGGAGATGGAACAGGACACGAATACGGAAAACGTCTAACAGACATCGGCGATCAAGTGAGGTGACCCATGACAGAACAAGCCCTTCTGGACCTTGTTATGCAATGGCATCATGCTCACCCGATCGTGATGCCTGTTGCCGAAGTAACTCTTGGACTCATAGGACTCAAAGTCTTTGTGTGGCCCACCGCAAAGTGGATCACAGATACGGGTCTGCGCCTTGTCGGCCTAGATAATGCTCCACAACACGCGCGTCTCCTCCAAGCACAGCGTCGACAACATGCGCTTGAGCAACAGCGGAGAGCGCCAAGAATCGTTCTCGAACCTGTTGTCAGAGAACCAGAAAAGAAGAAAAAGAAACCGAAACCAGAAGAGATCACGCTTCCGGATGCCGAAACTAATGCGGATATGTATGTTGAATGGTGCGTTCAGCGTCTGCAAGACGACACCACAAAAGAAGCGGAGTTGATCGGCGACAAGATTGATCATCTGCGCATGAACGAACTGAACTTGCTCAACATTGCTGAGCAAAGTGCCGATCATAAACGCATTTTGGACGCGATTGCAAAACGGACACAAGAACAACGAACCGCAAGCATGGAACAATTCATGCAGTGTGCGGATCGTTCAGAAGTTGCTCGGATCGAAATTACCGAATACGGCTGGTGCATCGTTACAACATCTCTCAAAATGGAGTGGAATGGAATCGTCCGCGCGCTCGGGAAAATGGAAATTCATTTGGACCTGATGGGTCGCATGCGAATCTACAACCAAACCAATCGCATCACGAACGAAACACATGTGTATGATCATCCTCTCATCCGGAATGGAATTCCATTCTTGCCTGGAGTCATTGAAGCGGCGGTTATCCAAGCAGTAGCAGAACACAATCTTGGAACGGTCCTGGATGTGCTTCTCCCGTTTCTCACCCGTGTGACAGAAAAACCATTTGTGGCCATAACAGAATGGCCGGAGGCGCAAACACATGTCCGCTTGGCACGACAGATTTAGCAAAAAACTTTGGTGTGATGTGGCAGGTTCCGTGCGCAAAGGTGGTGTGAAGCTTGCACGCGTTCCGCGCATCATCATCCCCCCACGCGAATTTGCGCGTCTGCAATCCTTCATTGATCAATACGATAGAGAAATTGCCGGGCTCGGATCCGTCATCGAACTCGATAACGGAGATCTGTTCATCGAAAAGATCTTTCTCGTTGAGCAAAGTGACAACACAGGCGTACATGTGGACATCAGCGACGGTGCAGTCAAGCTTATGACAGAGATGGATGCACGCGGCGAGAGTCCGGAACGGTTGCGGTGCCGGTGGCACTCGCATGTACACATGGAATCCATCTTTAGCGATGTTGACGAAAAAGCGGCAACCGGATTCGGTGGGGATTATCTCATCGACATCGTCGGCAACAAGCGTGGCGAATTCGATGTGCGACTGTACTTTCGCAAACCCATTCCCATGCGCATCGACAATCTCCCCCTTTACCTCGATTACGTCATCCCGAGCGATGTGCGTGATGAAGTGAAGGCGGAAATTCGCACGTTCGTAAAGCAAACCGTTTTGGGTGCAGCCCGTCGGATCTTTGGCGTCGGTGAACCTCCAAGGATGGGCTTGTATGAAGAATACAATCAATCCTCGCCTACTACTGGCGCCACGAATCCCTATGTGCCGTATCGCGGTTTGGAGCCTCCGCGAAAATTCGGCGAACCAAAGAAATCTTTGGTGGCGCCTGCAAGTGATGTCCAGGCTCCCAAAACGGAACCCGCACCTCTCCCTCCCCCTGTTGACAAAATCACGGAACCCGTGGTAGAAAACTCCCTCATCGTGGCTCAAACCACAGATGAGAATGTGCCCGAAGATGAAGGAAAGGAGGTGTAATGGCAGGTTCCTATTCAGACATGGAATTTCTGCGACAGCTTGGGATCGTTGATCCAGAAAAGCTTGCCGCCGTTGAAGTGACCGTCATCGGCGCGGGCGGAATTGGCTCACCAACCGTTCTTGCTCTTGCAAAGATGGGGGTCATGAACATCCGTGTTTACGACAACGACACCGTGGAACGGCACAACCTGCCGAACCAGTGGTATCGCATCAAAGATCTTGGAAAAGCCAAGGTGAAAGCGCTGCGCGAGATTGTGGAGGAATATACAGGTGTGCAAATTGATGCCTGTAACGAACTGTTCACAAATCAGCCGGTAAGCGGTATCGTCATTTCCGCCGTAGATTCCATGGACGTTCGACTTGCCATTTGGGAACAAATCAAGTTGAATCCATCCGTGGACTTGTATATTGACGGACGCATGGGCGGTCAGCAATACTACACGTACGCAGTCTCGCCTTGCGACCCAGATCACATTGAGTGGTACGAGGCTCGCCTCTATCCATCAAGCACGGCCGCAGAACTTCCCTGTTCTGCTCGTTCCATCATCTTTACGCTCCTTGCGCAAGCCGCGCACATCAGTCTCATGGTCAAGCAGTTCGTCAACCAAGAGGACATCTTGCGAGAGGTCATCCACGATCTCCCGACCGGTGTCCTTGAAACCCGATGCACCCTTTAGGGCATCACAACCAACAGGAGTACTCCCATGACCACACTTCTCCATACTGAAGGTCAGCCTGCTGCCAAGATTCGTGTGAAGCTCACTGTGCTCGGCAAAGCGCCGGCGCTCAAGGATCCTGTCGAAGGCACGACGATCGGTGCGCTCCTCGAACTGGAAGGCCTCGCCGGACGTGAAGCATCCATCGGTGGAGTAATCGTTCCGAACGATTACGTCCTCAAGACGGGCGATTCGATCATTCTCAAGGAACGTCTCCAGGCCGGATCGTAAGACATCATTCGACGTCAAAACTTCTCTCCCGATTTTCCCTGCGAAAATCGGGATTTTTTGTTGCCAAATTCCTCTCTGCAGCCTGTGGTTATCTTCATTCAATCGCCCTTGACAGGGTTTTCGCACTCCTATAAAATGCCGCCACAAGTTACAAATCAATCGGAAGCCTAAACCCACACGAGGTCACACTCACGTGGGTTTAAAATGTCACTTGTACTGATCGTTACAATTAAGCGAATCTATAATAAAGAGCTAGTTAAGCGTCACACTTATCCTTTGTGTGATTGCAACGTCTTATTTTTCAGCTGAACTTATCACCTTCGGGTGGTAAGGTTTTACTGAGAGTTTGATCCTGGCTCAGGATTAACGCTGGCGGCATGTCTAAGGCATGCAAGTCGAACGAATTGTTTTTCTTCGGAAGTTCAGTTAGTGGCAAACGGGAGCGTAACACATTGGTAACTCACCCCGAGCTCGTGAACAACTTATGGAAACGTAAGCTAATACACGATATTATCCCTACAGATATGTAGGGATGAAAGTTACGGCGGCACGGGAGAGGCCTATGCACTATCAGCTAGTTGGAGAGGTAACGGCTCACCAAGGCTATGACGGTTACCGGGCGCGAGAGCGTGGCCCGGCTCACTGGGACTGAGACACTGCCCAGACACCTACGGGTGGCTGCAGTCAAGAATCTTCCTCAATGGACGCAAGTCTGAAGGAGCAATGCCGCGTGCAGGATGAAGGCCTTCGGGTCGTAAACTGCTTTTATTTGGGACGAACAAATGACGGTACCAAATGAATAAGGGGTTGCTAACTCTGTGCCAGCAGCAGCGGTAATACAGAGACCCCAAGCGTTATCCGGATTTATTGGGCGTAAAGCGTCTGTAGGCTGTTTTGTGTGTCGTGCGTCAAATCTTCGGGCTCAACCCGGAGGCTGCGTGCGAAACTGCAAGACTTGAGAGTGGGAGAGGTATATGGAATTACTGGTGTAGCGGTAAAATGCGTTAATATCAGTAAGAACACCAAAGGCGAAGGCAATATACTGGAACATTTCTGACGCTCAGAGACGAAAGCGTGGGTAGCGAATGGGATTAGATACCCCAGTAGTCCACGCCGTAAACGATGAATGCTAGGTATTGGGAGTATCGACCCTCTCAGTGCCGACGAAACTAGTTAACACATTAAGCATTCCGCCTGGGGAGTACGGTCGCAAGACTAAAACTCAAAGGAATAGACGGGGACCCGCACAAGCGGTGGAGCGTGCGGTTTAATTCGATGGTAAGCGAGAAACCTTACCTGGGCTTGAAAAACAGCTGCAAGCCACCCGAAAGGGAGGCCGCTTTCGAAGGTGCTGTTTAGGTGCTGCATGGTTGTCGTCAGCTCGTGGTGTGAACTGTTCCCTTAAGTGGGGTAACGAGCGCAACCCTTATCATGTGTTATATTTGTCACATGAGACTGCCCGGGCAACCGGGAGGAAGGTGAGGATGACGTCAAATCAGCATGGCCCTTACGTCCAGGGCTACACGCGCGCTACAATGGTAGGAACAATGGGTTGCCAAGTCGTAAGACGGAGCTAATCCCGCAAAACCTACCTCAATACAGATTGAGGTCTGCAACTCGACCTCATGAAGACGGAATCGCTAGTAACGGCCAATCATCAGGTGGCCGTGAATACGTTCTCGGGTCTTGTACTCACCGCCCGTCACGTCAAGAGAGTCGGTAACACCCGAACGCCGCCGTAGGGCGTCGGAAGGTGGGATCGATAATAGGGACGAAGTCGTAACAAGGCACCCGTAGCGGAAGCTGTGGGTGGATCACCTCCTTTCTAGGGATATCAGTGCCGCCTCGGCGGTACAATCGATCCTAGGTCGAGATCAATTACATTGATTGCCAAACGGAGTGAGCGAAATGGGAAAGTTCGACTTTCACATTTCCGAACGAAGTGCGGCAATGCAATTTCATAATTGCATTGGACACGTATCGCAAGATACACAACTGACGTTGCAATCACATAGAGTGATAAGCAAGCTTCTTTATGAATAGATTCGCTTAATTTCAAAACATCGCCTGTGACGGCGATGTTTTTGTTTGTCGACAATCTCAAGTAATTTCTGCTAGGATAAATTAAGCTCGAGCCTGTCTCGATGTGCGGAGACCGACATGTGCAGACTTCCGGATCACCTCATGTACTCACCCTGGTTTCGTGATGAATCAAAAATGACAGAGGCGGAAAAAGCAGAACCGCTTCGGCCAAATGAGATTCGTTGTCCTGGAATCAAACCCGGCAATCTTCCTCGCGAGGTCACTATCAAAGGACCATTGATCGACGGAGCAACCAAAGCACTTCTCGAACGCGCTGCTCGCGATCGACAAAACAGCCGCGGCAGCAAACTCCTCGTCGGCGCCTGCGCGTAGACACACACATCTCTCTCGAACGACTCATCCCTTCACAGGGATTTTTTTGTATGTTTTCCCCCTCCTTCACAAGGAAGGGATTAGGGGGTGATCACGTTTAACAAAACCGGCTTTTCGCGCTAGTCTTTTGTGTCGATTCATTCGACGATTGCTCCTTCAACCTCGGAGAAAACATGCAGCTTTACACGCTTAGTGATATTCTCGGAATCGTCTATCAGCTCCTGGGCAATCCGATTCCTGACGAAGTGGTGTGTGCGGAAGACTACATGCCAAACGCAACAAAAAATCCTGAAATTCAGGATGTCACTCCGCTTGCCCGCGCCCTCGCGCAGGATGGGTGGAATGTGGAACGGATTCCACGCGAGATCCCACCGGGAAAAGATCCGCTGAAGCGTGGATTAAATGCCGCGATCGATCAAGGTCTTGTGCGAGTGAAATTCACCTACAATCCACTTTGCAACACGCCTTGGAATGTTTGGATCACGATCTATGACCAAGCAGATCCATCAGTTCGCAAATGTGTGTATGCCATTGAATGTACATTCTTGCATCGCAGACGCAGTGGAGAACCACTCTACCGCAAACCAGTGACGCCATCGGAACACATGGTTGCGTACGCGCTCGAACTGCTCGGCGTGCTCCCAGATCAACTCACACCCGCAGAAGCTTAAAGGAGGAAAGCATGGCATTGCGTACATTTGGTGAGACCGTGGAATTTGTCAGCAAACTTGTCGGCAAGTCGATGCCGGATGCGATAAGAGACCGTCTTTCGTATATTCACAATCCTTTGTCGGAAGACCTGGATTATGAAGTTGAAAATCTCGACCCGCTTGCCACACTGCTCGAGCAAAACGGTTGGGACGTTAAAAGACGGCAGTACCCGGGCAAGTATCCCGTAGGCACAACATTAACCTACGCGATTGAAGTATCGTTCGTTCAAAACAATACAGCCGTATACCTTTCGTATGATGTGTTTTGCAATACGCCTTGGTGTGTTCGATGGGGCTTGTTCAAACCATGGGAAGCGAATCAGGATCCTCAATACCAAAAAGGGTATCTCGACGCAATCGAGATGGATCTTATGGCACCTAAGGATGCTCATTTCGGAAACGGACGCCCGGTTTGTCTCATTGGCTTCAGTCCATTTGGTGGTTGTATGGTCGACTATTGGCAACCGAAGTTGATGGATAACAATTCGTACTTTCCTCGTGGCACACACGCAGAAGATGAGAAAGAGCTTTTGCGAGTCCTTAACCTCATTGGTGTAAAAAATCTTAGCGGCGAAAAACTGCTTGGTGAATTCAACTTGCCAGAAAAGAAACCGGATTATTTGTAAATAGACACAAACTCACGACCCAACCCTGGGTCGTCTTTTTATACAAAAAAATAAAACGTTCGAGGCAAGATTCATCTTTTTGATGCATCTGACTTCGAACGTTTTATTGTGGTGCCGAGGGCCAGGATTGAACTGGCGACGCAAGGATTTTCAGTCCTTCGCTCTACCACTGAGCTACCCCGGCGTGGTGGGCGTGGGAGGACTCGAACCTCCGACCTCGACATTATCAGTGTCGCGCTCTAACCACCTGAGCTACACGCCCAAGGAAAAACTGTTTCTGTTATGATTGCTATGGTCGGGGCGACAGGATTCGAACCTGCGGCCTTCTGGTCCCAAACCAGACGCGCTACCATCTGCGCTACGCCCCGATAATGTGGCAAAAGTATAACAAAGTCCTCTGGATTGATCAAGTCTTTTTAACCTGCTAAAATCGAGCAAAACTATGAAACTTATCCTTGGATCCTCTTCCCCGTTCCGCCAGGCCGTGCTGAAAAAGCTTGGGCTTCCGTTTGAAATTCTCTCACCAGAAATTGATGAGAAGGCGATTCGGTTTGAAGATCCAGCAACACTCGTGACAGCCATTGCACAGGCGAAGATGGATGCAGTGCTTTTGAAAATCACAGAACCTGCGTTTGTGATTACCTCGGACCAAGTGACCGTCTCTGACGGTCGTATTATGGAGAAGCCAGTGTCTATTGAAGAAGCGCGAGAACATCTCATCCGACACCGATCCATTCCACCCGGAACCGCGACTGCGGTTTGCGTTGCGAATACTTCGACCGGCGAACGTGTCTGCGGCGTCGATTTCGCGAAAGTCTATTTTTCTTCCATCCCAGATGATCTGATTGATCGCCTTATTGCTGACGGTCGCGTTCTCATCTCAAGCGGATCATTTATTGTGAACGATCCGATCATCGACGCATATGTCGATCACATCGAGGGCACACTCGACAGCATCGAAGGACTCCCCCTTGATCTGGTCCAATCACTCTTGAAGCAAGTTGGATTCGACAGACTATGAAATATGCTTCCCGCGCGGGTGAAAAACTCGAGCACGCGCTCACAACATTCAAGATCAACGTCACCGGAAAAACCTGTGCAGATTTTGGTGCGTCGACGGGCGGGTTTGTGGACTGTTTGTTACAACACGGTGCATCGAAGGTGTACGCCGTCGAAACAGGTTACGGACTTCTCGACTGGAAGTTGCGCAACGATCCGCGCGTCGTTGTCATGGAACGCACAAACGCCATGCACGTCGAGCTTTCCGAGAAAGTCGACCTTATTTCGATGGACACAAGTTGGACACGTATCGAGAATACGATCGGCAATGCGATTGCGAACCTGAAACCAAATGGCGAAATCATCGCGCTTGTAAAACCACATTACGAAGCGTCAGCGAGACAGTTGCGCAAAGGAAAACTTCCGGAAGAATTTGTAGACGAAGTGATTGCGGGCGTAAAAGAAACCGTCTCGAAGTTTGAAGTTGAATTCCTTGCCGAGACCCCGTCCCCAATTGTTGGAAGCAAAGGTGGAAATACCGAGTGGCTCATACATCTTCGACGCAAATAAAAACTCCAAAATTGGATGAGATGCGAAGTGCTGGAGGAAATAAATGTTTGAGTCGTAGATAAACTACGGCGAAAACATTTATTTCCGAAGCACGAGCAGATCGCCAATTTTGGAGTTTTTCTGGAGCGGGTAGCGGGAGTCGAAAAGGGTTACGAGCAATTGAGAATCATTTGATGAAATGGGATTAAAGTACATTTCATTCAATGATTACGAAGAAAAGACGATTCCCATTCCTTGTCATTCACACTCATAACTATTAACAACTCCTCACATTTTGGGAACGATTTGGGAACACGTCCGAGGGATGTGAGAAGGCTGAGGGTAGGGGTACCTTCGAAACGAATCATCTTTTTGATCAGGTACGCTCTCGCAATTTTTCAAGGAAAACGGTTTATCATACGTGAGTGCTATTCCATTATTCTCTTTTTTGAACTTTCGACTTCTGGTGGAAATCTTTTCCATTTGCCTTTTCTTGCCGAAATCATTCTTTTTACTATCATTTGCTGTATATCGTCTTCATCTGCGCTTAACGCCGCGGGCACAGCATTTTTTGTAAATCTTTCAATTTTTTCAACAAGCTTTCGATCGGTTTCCGAATCAATTTGATCACTACCATCAAATTTACGAGATTGCATTCCTCGCCATTTTGATGACATATACTTATCCCACATTCTGGTTGTAAAAAAAGTTGAATCGTCAGGAGGAATCTGTGCAAAAGTAAAGGTACCACGATCTTTTACCTCATCTGGAAGAGCGGAAAAATGCAAATCCAAATTCTCCAAATCTGTTTTTAAAGAGTTCCCATTAATAAAAGTTTGATCTGGTCTAAAAAAAAGAGGTGCAATGGTTATATGAAGTTTGTCGCTTGATACAAAAATATCACAAAACGGCAGATAATATAGGTATGCGATGTCAACGAAGTGAGTTTGTGCATGAGGAAAACGAGAAAATAGATTTGAGGCAGTGCCTAAATAAAAAAACAGATTGACTGAAAACACATGCATAAAGAACGGCATGAATTCTTTTAATTGAGGTTTTCCAGAATCTTCCCATCTTTTCACAACCAAACCAACAGCTTCCGGTGATACTCCTATTGTTTTTAAACCCAAAAGTAATATATCTCCTTGTGTCTTACCTTGATTAAGCATGTTATCAACCATCTTTTTTAATTCTTCAAATGACTTTGGTATCCCCAATGCGTGCAAAAAAGGCTCAAATTTTTGTTTAATAATATCGGGGGCAGTACCTTGAAGTTCTGCTCTCCATTTCTTCGCAATCACCCTTTCTATTTCCAAAAATTCATGCCTTTGCCAACGCCGAAAAGCCTCTGTCTCTTTAGATTCAAGATAAATAATACCAGTTTCATCACCCAGTTTCACAAATTTTCCATCGCATACAATCGGTCTCCCTGACATTTCAACAGTTTCATAACCCATTAATTCTACGTAAAGCAAATCCATGTGGTGGACATTTGAACAACTATTTTCCGGTGTTTTATAAGCAATAATTCCTACCACCTCTTCAGGCGTTTTTCCAGCACGAACTTCTTTTTCAAGATCAGCTAATGTTTCTACAAAAAATAAAGGCGTGATATTTGCTTGATAAAAATTATCGAGCCACATAGCCTCATCATCTTTGAGAGATTGCAGTGCAGATTTATCAAAAATTATTGATGGACCCATATACTCAACACCTTAAACGTATTCTTCAAAAAAATAAATAGAGTCTTTCGACTCTATTTTCTTATCCGTAAATATGAGCCGCAATAACTAAGATGCAAAACCAAAAGATTAGAACACCAATCACGCCCGCCAAACCGAACGCAAGCATGAACCAAAGAGAAAGAAAAATCGATGATCCTATGTAGAATTTTTTCATAAAATTTACTTCAAAAATAACTCACGATCCAAATGAATACAGCGATCGCTGGTATCCATGACAATACTTTGCAAGTCTGATGAAGACTTTCAACTTTTTCTTCAAGTGTTAGGAACCTCCAATCATCGACTAAATAGTCCATCCATTTTGATGTTTTTTTCATATTCTAATTACTCTTTGAATTTTATCGAAAATATTTTTTTGATAAAATTTGAAATCGTGCTGTAAAACCCAACAATACGTTTGGGTTGTTTCGAAACTTTTTCCGCACTCTTACTTAAGTCCTTATCTTCCTCTTTTTTATTCAACTCTTGCGAATTTTTTACTGGTGTAAGATTTATTACTTTTTTGGGCTTTATTTTATCAACTGCAACATCTTCTTTCTCGATCATCCCTTGTTTAACAACAACTTCATTTTTTTGAATTACAAAAGGAATGGCTGTTTCCGTTTTCTTTTCTACCTGACCCTCGGAAACTTTAATTACATCTTTTAGACACAATGAATGCTCCGAATTCCAATCATATCCAACAACACATTCACAACTATTATCTAGTGCGATCGAATTATTTGGACATGTGGGTGCGACAAATTTTGGAACTTTACAGTAAAGATTAGAGTAAGATTTTAACAAATCACATTCTGATTTTGCGTCCTGTTTTTGTTCTTTTATTTCGTCCTTAGTCGCTTTAATTGAGCTGTTATAATTTTCAAGCTCGGCAGCCAAGCCTAGTACTCGTTGATTACGAAGCTGTCGCTGAACTGAAGGATCTAAGTACTGCCACTCTTCAAGCGTTTCTGTGACCGCTAAAAATGCCTCTCTCCTTACTTGAGTTGCTTTATCATTTAGAGCAGTTAATTTCTTTTCTAATTCAGGATTTGATTGAAAAGATTTATTTGTGCAATCCAAAATCCGTTTATTATATTCATCTGTAAATCCATATGGACATCCTTTGTCGCATACGGAGTAAAAACCTACAGAACTGTCACGCCAGCCATCATGACAAATTACACTACCATCTCCATCAGAACCAGCATTACAATCGACACCATTATGCCAAGAACACGCACCAGAACCAATACTTGCTTCTGCTTTTTCTACAAATATAAAATAATGTACGGATAAAATAAAGCCTCCTAAAAATAAGTACAACAAGACAACTTTTAGAGTTTCAGTATCAAAGTATTTAGATTGAAAAAGTCTGAGTGTCATAGACCTACAAGATTTTTTATCATTGAACACTGATACTTAAAACACAAAGCCCGTGTCCAGCGGCACCTTTCGATGCCCGTAGCCCTTTCGGGTACGACCTATCAGGATGCTGAACGACGGGTTCAATATCCTGATAGGAATTTAGTGCCATGCCACATGATATTCATGAAGTTTAGGCTTTTCTATTTACAATCCTTAAAGAGCGGTAACGGAAAAAGTATATCGCAAATACAGAAACAACACCAGATTTGGCTTGATATTGTTCAATAAAAGACCTATCCTGATAGAGCGAAGAAGAAATTTATGCCAAAGGAAGCATTAACAATCAAACAAAGACGATTCGTGATTGAATACATCCAGACCGGAAACGGCACCGAGGCGGCCGTATCGGCTTATGATTGTCAAAGTAGAAATACTGCTCGCTCCATGGCTTCCGAGAACCTGCTTAAACCTGCCATCCAAAAGGCAATCTCTGAAGAAATGTCTACAATTTGCCAAGAAACATTCATTAAAGCAAAGCTCCATCAATTGGCGGAATCAGCCAAATCAGAAGACACACAATTAAGAGCTCTTACAATAATTGCGCACATAACTGGCTTATATAACAGAGACGACAAAAATGGTCTGGCTCCGTTGGTTATTCAGTTGCCAGAAATCAAAAACATGTAGACAAGGCTGAAAATGTGAATGAATATGAGAATTTTTGAACAAGAAAATATCAGACGAGTTGCAGGTATGCTTCTTGATTTTCATGAGATTTTTGGTAATGAGAAAATTGAGGTTAGGGCAAGTGATTTGGATTTTTATCAAACGCATCTAAAATGGAATTACACACCCGACCTTATAGCTCTTGTACTTCAAAAATTCTTTACCAATGGTACGGTTGAAAATCTAATGATTTATGATTTAGGCGAGGCATCAACCGATCTTATGATGGGAGAAGATCCGATCTTATTTGAAATGAATCTGTCTAACGCGCGTCTTTCTGACTTAAGAAAAATATGTGAAACAGAAGACTCAACACCAAAGATTTCTTTAACAAAAGGAGGAGTGAAAATAGATAATGAAACGGGTGTAGTTTCATTCAAAGATAAAAAATGCGACTTTCTTATTGGCTCCGATTCGTTTTATGTAGTGGGTGCTGTTGCAAAAGTCTCTGTTGATGAACAAACTGAATGGCAGGATATTGTCATGCTCATAACAGGTGAATCGGAAAGGCAAAGACTAAATCAAAAAGATAGAAAGAAGATTACGCGAGCGAAAGCATACATTAACAGCACGATCAAAAAAGTATTCCACACTAATGACGAGTGGCTTTTTTGGGATGAATCGAGCAAAACTCTTTCAAGAAAATACTGATCTGTACTTGGTTCACGAATGGTTCATGAACTAAGTGAACCGAAACTATTTTATAGTACGAGCGTAATTCAACGCTCGTTTTTTATATGTCAGACACCTTTCAAACAAGTGATCTCGCTTTAACAACGTACTTAACCATCAACAATTTCTTATTTGTTAATGCAAACCGAAGAGATCCAAAACGTGTCGTCTTTGAATTTCAAGAAACACCGGTACTTTTGAAGCATGTTGAAAAGTTTTGGAATGGGAAAACACTTGTGGAACCATTCAGTTTCCTGCAGGCAACAAAACGAATCAAAGCAAAAATCTACACTTAAAACAAAAAACCGGCTCGAACCGGCTTTAATCTCATTCTTTATGTCTATTTTAGCAAACTCCCCAACATTTGAAAAGGCCAAAGAATATCTAAATCAATCTTGGAATATCATCCCACTTGGATTTAAATCAAAAGTTGCGAATGGAAAAGCGTTAATAAGCACTGGTCACATTACGATTGATGAAAAGGGGGTGGTGAAAGGAAGTTGGGAAAGCTTTCAGAAAAAACAAGTGACTCATGATCTTCTTCAAGCCTGGTGGAATTATGCCCCCAAATCTAACATCGGAATTGTTACCGGTAAGATTAGCAATCTGATAGTTGTTGATATTGACCCAAAGAATGGGGGAAATGAATCTTTCAAGAAATTACATTTACCACAAACATACATGGTTAAAACTGGCGGCGATGGAGCACATTATTACTATAATTGGCCACATCACACTCTAGCTCCAAACAAAATCGGATATCTCCCAGGTGTTGATCTTAAAGGTGACGGTGGCTACGTCGTCGCTCCACCATCGATACATGACAAAACATTAAAAACCTATGAAGCGGTAAATTTCATTGAAGACATCACAAATGCTCCTGAGTGGCTAATGAATCTAACAAAAGATGAAATACCAGCATGGGAAAAATGGGCGAATGGCGCACCTGATGGGCATCGTCATGAAGCTGCCGCTTCTGTTTGCGGAAAAATATTGTACGAATTAGATCAGGAAAAATGGGAAACAGATGGATGGAGACAACTATCTGAATGGAACAAGCGGAACCTCCCACCCCTTACAGAAAAAGATTTGCGAGCAACTTTTGAAGGTATTATGAAACGTGCTCGTGAATCTGCTAAAAATGAAGATTTGAAATCAAAAGCTCTTTCAGCGGATTCCATTGTAAAACTGATTCTAAAAGACGATCTAATTTTATTTCACAATGCGCAGCAGGATGGATACATCCGCATAAAGATTGGTGAACATTATGAAACGCTTAAAATTAATTCACGTGTCTTTGGTCAGATTGTAAACAAAAAGATCTGGGATAAGTGGCACCGATCTATCTCATCTGAAACTATCAAACAAACTCTCGCTGTGCTTGAGGCCAAGGCTGTTCATGAAGGTGAAACGCACGACCTCTCATTGCGTATCACTGAAAAAGATGGATCCTTTTGGTATGACATGGGAGACAAAAAATGGACGGCTATAAAAATCGAACACACAGGTTGGTCTCTTATTTCAGAGACACCAATTCTTTTTAGACGATTCTCCCATCAGCAAGCACAGTTTGAACCAAGCATAAACGGAAACGCTTTGGTATTTCTTGAATATTTGAACATCCTAGACAAGCAACAACAAACTCTTGTTTTGATTTATCTAATTGCATCGTTTGTCCCTGGGATCTCTCATCCAGTCCTCATTCTGCACGGCGAACAGGGATCAGCAAAATCAACCGCGCTTCGTCTTATCCGAAGGCTTGTTGATCCATCAGCAACGGAACTTCTTAGCTTTTCAAAAAGCCATGATAATTTAATCCAGCAACTCTCACATCATTACGCTGCTTATTATGATAACTTGTCTGGTATTTCGAATGATATTTCTGACCTGCTTTGTCGCGCCGTTACGGGAGAATCATATTCAAAACGGGTACTCTATACAGACGATGACGATATGATCTTTAACTTCAGAAGCTGTCTGGCTCTTAATGGAATCAATGTTGTGGCTTTCAGATCTGACCTTCTCGATCGCTCAATCCTGATTCGTCTCGATCGCATTGATCCATCAAAACGAAAGTCTGAAAAAGAACTCATATCAAACTTTGAAAAAGATCGCCCGATTATCCTTGGGGGTATTTTCGATACCCTATCTCATGCAATGAAACTCAAAGACAGTATTATTGTTACAGACGTGCCCAGAATGGCAGATTTCTTTTTGTGGGGGTGTGCAATCGCCGAAGCACTTGACATAGGTCAAGATGCTTTTACACAAGCTTACAAAGCGAATGAATTAGTAAAACACCAACAAGTCGCAAATGAAAACCCTGTTGCGATGCACATCCTTCAATTTATGAAGAAACGATTCTTCTTTGAGGGAACCGCGCAAAAACTTTTTAAAGAACTCAGCTTCGAAGTCGAGTACGGTGCGCAGAAAGATTATTACTGGCCTAAAGCTGCAAACGCACTCATGCGAAAAATCAATGAAATTAAACCCGATCTTAAAGCACTTGGTGTTGAAATCCAAGAATCTAGAGGTGAGGAACGTTCACTTGTTATTACCTACAACAACAAACCGTCGGAACCGTCGTATCGTCAGGAAGAAGATCGACGATCCGACGATAATGACGACGTTTTACCCGAAGCAAGCGAACAACAATCGCTTCAGATTAATTAAAACTTCTGGATAATAAATAAGGCACGACGTAAGATGGCAACATCCCAAACGGCCGAAAGGCTGCCCTCGGAATGTTGCCCCTTAAAATTTAATATGAGAATGGCTTCAGAAAAACAACTGAAGAATCAAGATCAGCTCCTAACAGTTGAAGAACTGGGGGCTTACTTGAAAATATCCAAAAGCTCCGTCTATCGGATGATTGAACGAAGGTTAATCCCCTTCTTCAAAATTCGAAGCGGATTGCGTTTTGATATTGCGGATGTTGAAAAATATCTTCTTAGTTGTCGTACGGAAGCCATGAATGATGAGAATGTATATGGCAGCCTCAAAATTTAGAGGGTCTTGGTGCGCCGATTTTCGATTCAATCGGAAACGTTACCGACTCAAAAGTCCTGATGATTCAAAGCGAGGTGCAGAGGCTTATGAAAGATTCTTGTTGCAAAAGCTGCTTAAAGGCGAATCACTGGAGGAGCAAACAAAAAAGAAAGAAAATCTATTCAAAGATTTTTCTCAGGAGTGGTACAAGACTTACGTCATGGTAAACAGCAAGTACTCATATCAGCTCTCAATAAGAAACACTCTAGATATCCATCTAATTCCCTTCTTTGGAAAGATGAATCTAAAAGAGATTACGTCAAAATCAATCGAGCAGTTCAAGCGAAAACAACTTACGCTTGGATTGAATCCGAAAACTATCAACAATCACCTCGGTGCTTTATCAAAAATGCTTCACAGCGCCATTGAATGGGGCGAGCTCGATACCATCCCAGTTATGAAGCCCCTCAAAGGCCTCTCAAAAGAAACTCGAACGTTATCAGATGAAGAGTGCATTCGCCTTCTTTCTGATCACACAGCGCCAATTTGGAGGCTCATGGTCTTTGTTGGACTGAATACTGGGATGCGTCTTGGTGAGCTGAGTGGATTGTGTTGGGAGAACATTGATTTTGACCAACACACAATCAATGTGAAGCAATCAATTGTTCGAGGAAGAATCACTTCTCCCAAAAATCACAAAACCCGCACTATTGCGATGACAAAAAGACTTGATGACGCCCTATATGCAATTAGACGGCCTAGTGGATGGGTTTTTGATCAATTAGACAATGATCTGAATGTCGCCAAGCGTGCAGCTGACGGCCTTGCGCGTATGTGTAAGCGTGTAGGGATACCGCGAATCGGTTGGCATGTTTTACGCCATACATTCGCCACTCAACTCGCTATGCGTAAAGTACCTTTGTACTACATTCAGAAACTTCTTGGTCACTCAAGCATCACAATGACTGAGCGTTACTCCCATTTTTCCTCAGATGTTTTACACGAAGCCGTTTCCGTCCTAGAACTCCCAACTGGAAATTATGGGAACCATTTGGGAACACAAACGAAAAGAGAATTTATTTCTGGCTAGATGATGCAAGTTCAACGCTTGTTATTCCGCTCAACCAAAACAAAAAACCCTGACGTGAGTCAGAGTCTTTTGTGGAGCGGGTAGCGGGAGTCGAACCCGCATCATCAGTTTGGAAAACTGAGATAATAACCGCTATACGATACCCGCAGTTAGTGACGACATATTAAAGGATTCCCCATTTTCTGGCAAGCCCTCTCTCATCTCATCCCCACCGCCGTAAGCGCGATTGCAAGGGCGTCGGCGGCGTCGTCGGGCTTGGGGATGTTTTTGAGTTGGAGTAAATGCTGCACCATTTTTTGCATCCCTTGTTTGGTCGCTTTTCCATCACCTGTCGTAGTTTTTTTAATTTGCGCCGGAGTGAACTCGACGATCGGAACTCCCGCCTCTGCACACAACAATCGCACAACTCCGCGGACTTCAGAAACACGCATGGCGGTTGTCGAGCTTTTTCCAAAAAATAATTTTTCGATGCCGATCAAATCTGGTTTGTGTTCTTTAAGAAGTGCTCGAATATCCTCGGCGATCTGCACGAGGCGTTCATCAAACGTCTCTGTCGATTTCGTGGTAATCACTCCGTAATCAATCAACCGAACAATTACGCCATCCACATGGATCGCGCCGAATCCCATCCGGCCAAAACCTGGGTCGATGCCGAGGATTGTTGAAGACATAGAAACAGAGTGATTGAGTGATAGAGTGGAAAAGTGATAGAAGAGAGCAGCTTATTTATTTGGTAAATCGAAAACAAGGCGCGTTACAAAAAAACAAAAAATATTTTCTCCATCACTCTTTCACTTTTGTTATTCCACATTCGTGTAAACCGTATCCACATCTTCGAGTTCATCCAACACTTCCATAAGCTTCTCGAATGACTGTCTTGTTTCTGGCTCTTCGATCACAACGGATTCTTTTGCGCGATATTCGATCTCTGCACCATCTACTTTAATACCGAGAGCTTCGATCGCGTCCAACACTTTTTTGAGTTGATCTGGCGGACAAATGACCTGAAGCACACCGTCAGCTTCCACAATATCTTCTGCTCCTGCGTCAATCGCCGCAAGCTCAAACGCATCGCGATCGAACCCCTCTCCCCCCGCCCTCTCCCTCGAAGGGAGAGGGGGCAAGATCGTCACAACACCCTTCTTTTCAAACATCCAGGCGACACTTCCCTGTCCCGCCATCGTTCCACCGTTCTTCGTGATGGCTGTGCGAATCTCCGAAATCGATCGGTTGCGATTATCTGTAAGCGACTTCACAAGCAGCGCCGATCCACCCGGACCGAATCCTTCATACAACACTTCTTCAATTGTGCCACCACCATCCGCACCCGTTCCACGACGAATCGCGCGTTCCACATTCTCTTTTGGCATGTTCTCGCCCTTCGCTTGATCAATCGCCACACGCAACTGAAAATTGAACGTCGGGTCTCCCCCACCATCGCGCGCGGCGACCGTAATAAGCTTTGCAAGCTTGGTAAACTTCGCCGCGCGATTGCTATCAAGCACCCCTTTTTTCTTTGCAATCGTGCTCCATTTTGAGTGTCCGGACATATTGCGAGCATCGTACCAAACAAAAAACCACTCGGGAAGAGTGGTGAGACTATACGAAAGACAACCTCTGTCGAAGAGCGGCGATCTTTGAGTCTGCGGCGGCACGAGATTCTTTCAACTCTTTTTCCAGAGCTTGCAGATCTGCGAGTTCGCGTTCCAGTCGGTCTTTTTCCGTTTGCGCTTCCGTCATCTGCTGACGAACTTCTGCGCGATGTTCTTTTTTCGCAACCATTTCCGCATGCTTATTCTGAATGGTTGCCGCAAGCGCAAGCGCTGCAAGCATGCCTTCTTCGAGCTCGACATCCGTCATCTGTTTCGGCGACTTGCCGAGCAGATCGTATTGAATGGGAATCACAGCCGTCTTCACGTCAGGTGTTGAATCTTGCACGGTTGACTCTCCTCGTTCGAGCGGTTGTGTTTCTTCCGGCGGCTCAACATGCCTGCGCGCAATCTGTTCAAGATCATGACGCCACGCATCCTGTGAAACGAATGTGCCTGGTGCTTTTTCCACCATTCCAGCATGTCGATGAATCTTGCGCGGGAAAAACTCGAATCGACACTGCTTGAGAACAATAGGATCAACACTCCAAGTTGCCCCGACTCGATCACCCTGTTTGATGAGAAGACCGATCCCGCGCAATTCATTTGGATAAAGCTGTCCGAGACGACGTGTGAGTCCTTCTTTCACATGTCCGTCGATCACATCGAGAAGTGTCTGCGCATCAGATACGTTGCAACGCACGACATGGCGTAGAGCAACAAGGTCTGACAGCACTTCTTGCGACGGGACGTTCAACACATCTTCCAGTTCGGTCGTTGACACAGGATCGACGGCACCCTCGGTTGTGTCTTCAAGAGAATCCGTTGCATCTTGTTCCTCGAGTACAAGATCTTCATCCGCATCCCGAGCTACTTCATCCACGACAGACGGGTCCATATCTTCGACTTGCGTTGTTGTACCCGCATCCACTGCCGGGGCGTGAGCCTTCAGCGTTGGGCGACACTTCAGAAATCGCATGCGGATGATCGGATCTGTCGCGTTCGGCGGTTCTGTCCCGAGGCCACAACACCTAAGAATAACCTCGCCTCGCTCAGGATCGAAATAGTATTTTTCCGAACCCTCGGCAAGAAGCACGCTTGTCTGCGTCAAGAAATCTCTGAGCTCTTTCGCGGGCCCACGCTCCTTGTATTCATTGTCTGCTCCTTGAGCAAGGGACCTAAACTCGTTCCATCGCACGAATCCGTCTCGTTTGACAGAACTGTGCTTTGCGAGTTTCTTCAAAATCTTGTCGAGCCCAGGCGGTGGCTGAGATTTGGTGTTGTACCTTGTGTAAAGTCCCATGTCTACCTCCATCGATTCCCATGAATCGACACAAAAACATAACAAAATACGTGACTTCTGTCAACTATTCCAAACAAAAACACCACCCTTCGCCAGAGGCTTCGGGTGGTGTTTTTTCAACTCTTATTCCGCACACGTATTTCACCTGAGTTTCATTTTCTTCTCGGTCTTTCCCAAATAATTTTCTAAGGAATAGATTGAATAATACGAAAAACTCCTTCCGTGTTGGCACAATCCGTTTCATATTTCTTCCCATCAGAGGCTTCCAATTTCAGTCCGTGACAAAATGTCACGACCTGACTTCCCTCCTCTAAAAGCCGTTGTTTCAACTTTCGCCAATAGGCGCCACCATCAGGGCTCTCTGTCAAAACCGTACAAATATCCGTAACCGAAAACCACCACTCACCATGGTGCATAAGCTTTCGAATCTGTTTGCCTTCGAATACCGCGAGGTGTGTATCCATAAATGTAAAAATTACGGATGATGTGTGGATCGTACTGTTTCCCTAAACAATCATCAATGAAGCTGTGGATAATCCACCGTTAAAAGGATGTCCTGTTGTATTTTTAAAACTCTCCCAACAAAATTGCGGGACGAGGAAGGCAAAGCCATTCTCACGATTCCACCTGTTGTCAGGATTGTCATTGTACGTGTTGAGCCAGCGACCGTCATCATTACGATTCGCCGTGAGAAGGTTCGGATTGCCGCCAAGAATGTGCGAAGTGTCTTCCATGCCATCACCCTTTGAATGCTCTCAGGATTGAATCGAATTTGGTATGTAATAATACCCTAGCATTTTGCACCAAGTATCTTCTTTTTTTGAAGTGTCATGCGCGACTCTGTGTTCAAACTATTTTCAAACCCAATCTGCACGCACGGATACTAATTTCGGCAGCAAGAAATCCTTATCTCTCACAGATTCGCCTACTTTAAATGCACAGAGCTCTTATGATCGATGAACTTAAAGCATTCTTTACGGAACAAGCGCGACAATTAAAACCAAACGTGTTTGAACAAGAATAATTGTTTCATTTTTAGAACCTCATTGTTTCAAACTGAAACAAAAAATCACCCTTCGCATATTGCATCGAGTGATTTTTTGTTTTCTATTCCGCTGCCGCAATCTCTGCCTTTGCCGCAGCGACCTCAATCGCGCGGTTTTCTTCGAAGGCTTTTTTGATTTCTTCGTCAAGAACGTCTGCTTTATCTTCAATGATCACGTCATCATACACCGGCATTTGGCCAATGAGCTCTGTGCCCATGTCCTTGAATCCGGTTCCGGCTGGGATGAGACGTCCGATGATCACGTTTTCTTTTAGACCTTGGAGAGTATCTACTTTCCCGGTTACGGCCGCGTTAATGAGAACGCGAGCGGTTTCTTGGAAGGAAGCGGATGACAACCAGGAATCTGTGGAAAGCGAAATCTTGGTGATTCCAAGGAAGAGTGGTTCGCATGTTGCGACGTTTCCTCCTTTTGGAACCGTGTCGAGCGCATCGAGGTATGTTGCTTTTTCAATAATTTCTCCTGGCAACAAATCTGTATCCCCCGTGTCAATCACGCGAACGCGTGAGAACATTTGGCGAATGATGATTTCGATGTGTTTGTTGTTCACTTTCTGACCTTGAGAGGCGTAGATGAACTGAATTTCTTTGGACAAATATTTTTGCACGGCGTTTTGTCCTTTCGTTTTGAACAAAACTTGCAAGTCCAAGTTTCCGTCTGTAAGCGCATCTCCCGCTTGTACTTCATCGCCATCTTTTACGTAGAGCGAGAATCCAGGTGGAATGATGTACTCACGAATCTTCTCTGTTTCAAAGATGACCATCGCAATTCCAGGCTTTTCAGCTTTCACCACACCATTGTGAGGCGACGCAAGTTCTGTGCCATCGGATTTTGTAGCGAGGAGTTGTCCCATTTTGACTTTTGCTCCATCTTTGACGTTGAGTTTTCCAGCTTTGCCGTAAATGACCGCTTCTTCTTCAAGACCTTCATACGCAATCTTCACGGTCTTTTGACCTGGACGCATGTCCACAATCTGTTTTCCCGTTCCCGCTTGCACAATTTCTCGCGCAGCGGTATCAACCGTAACTTTTCCCGCAACTTCTGACATGATCGCTTTTTGTTTTGGATTACGTGCTTCGAAAAGTTCTTCCACACGTGGCAATCCTTGCGTAATGTCTTTTCCAGCGACACCTCCCGTGTGGAAAGTACGCATGGTGAGCTGAGTTCCCGGTTCTCCAATGGATTGTGCAGCCATGATTCCGACCGATGTTCCAAGTTTTACTTCTTTGTTGTAGGCAAGGTCATATCCATAACACTTCTTACAGATTCCACGGCGAAGCTTACAGGTCATGACGGAACGAATATTCACCTGTTCAAGTTCTGCTTTGCCTTCTTCGATCTCTCGAATGTGTTCTTCTGTGATAAGTTCACCCGCTTTTACAACCACCTTACGTCCGCCCGGCTTCTGAACATCTGCAAGGGTGTAACGACCAAGGATACGAATAATGAGAGGCTCGCCAATTTCATCGGATTCTTTTTTGGTAAGCACCACTCCAGCTTCATCTCCACAGTCTTCTTCACGAACAGAAACATCTTGTGCAACATCCACGAGACGGCGCGTGAGGTAACCGGCGTTTGCGGTACGAAGCGCGGTGTCTGTCAGCCCTTTTCGCACACCGTGAGAAGAGATAAAGAACTCAAGCACATCGTAACCATCACGGTAGGAAGACGTAACAGGAAGTTCAATAACTTCTCCGGATGGGTTAGACACAAGACCCTTCATACCGACCGTCTGCGTCATCTGACCCCATGTTCCACGCGCACCAGATTCAATCATGGTGTACGCAGGGTTGTCTTTTGGAAGAGCCTTTTTGGAAACGTCTGCAATTTTGTCTTTAATTTCATTCCAGATTTTAATGATCGAAGAGTGACGTTCGGATTGTGTCAAAAGTCCTTGCGCAAAGAAGTCTTCCACCTCACGAACACGACGCTCTCCATCTTGGATGAATTCTTTTTTGTTGACGACAGGCAAGTTTGCCATTCCGTAAGAATATCCAGCCTTTGTCGCGTACGTAAATCCAATTTCTTTCAAACGATCAAGGAAGGCTGCTGTCTTTTCCGATCCATGAAGCTCAAGGTAATACTTCACAATGGAGGACAATTCTTTCTTTCCCATGGTGGAGTTTTGGAATGGAACTTCTTTTGGAAACTGCATGTTCACGATAATGCGTCCTGGAGTTGTGACAAGCACTTCTCCATTTTTCAAACGTGCGACAACCCATGAACGAAGTCCGAGTTTTTCGGTCTTCACGGCATACTGAACATCCGACTCTGTCGCAAAAATTTGCAAGCCCGTCTTTTCTGTTGGCATGTCGTCGAGTGTCATTGTGAGGTAATAAATTCCCCATGCAATATCTTTTCCTGGTGTTGCGACCGGTCCACCGTGTGCAGGCTTGAGCAAGTTCTTCGTTGCAAGCATGAGCTCACGCGCTTCTGCACGCGCTTCCTCGGTCAATGGAACGTGAACAGCCATCTGGTCTCCGTCAAAGTCGGCGTTATACGCGTCACAAACAAGAGGGTGAATTTGAATCGCCTTCCCTTCAATAAGGGTTGGACGAAACGCTTGAATACCCAAACGGTGAAGGGTTGGAGCACGGTTCAAGAGAACAAATGCGTCCTTTGTGACTTCTTCGAGGATGTCCCAAGTTTCTGGGCGGTCGGATTCGATGAAGCGGTTCGCGGAACGAATGTTATGAACGTATTCGCGTTCGATGAGCTTTGAAATGATAAACGGTTTAAACAATTCGAGGGCCATCTTTTTTGGAATACCACATTGGTCGAGTTTCAAGTGAGGTCCGACCACAATAACGGAACGTCCGGAGTAGTCGATACGCTTACCGAGCAAGTTTTGGCGGAAGCGTCCTTGCTTTCCTTTCAACTGGTCGGCGAGCGATTTGAGTTGGCGTTTCTTTCCGGTTGCGGCAATAACAGTTTTTGAGTGACGTGCAGAGTTGTCGATCAAAGAGTCGACCGCCTCTTGCAACATGCGCTTTTCGTTTCGGGAAATAACATCCGGTGCGTTCAGTTCGAACAGGCGGCGCAGACGGTTGTTACGGTTGATCACGCGACGATACAAATCGTTCAAGTCAGACGTTGCAAAACGGCCTCCATCGAGCGGAACCATTGGACGCAAATCTGGTGGAATGATTGGAACCGCTGCAAGCACCATCCATTCTGGCTTGATGCCGTTGACATGAAGGGACTTCAAAAGCTTGAGTCTTCGAAGCACACGATCACGCTTTGTGCGTGTTGCACTAATCAATTCGTCTTCGAGCTTCTTCATGGTTTCCTCAACATTGATGCGCTTCAACATTTCTTTGACCGCACCCGCTCCGATTCCCGCCTCAAAAATGTGTCCGTACTTCAGAGACCATTCGTGATAGGTTTGCTCCGAGATAATGCGCATCACTTCCATTTCTTTCAGGTCAGACATCACTTGCTCGTAATCTTCGTCGAGCTCAGCCGTCTTTTGATCGCGCACTTCATCCAGGCGTTTAATTTCCGCGGCGATCTTTTTGTTATCGCCTTGGAATTTTTCTTGCAAACGACCGACATCGCGCTTATATTCGCCCTCGATCATTTTTTGTTTGCTCTTCAATTCTTGTTTCACTTGTTCTTCCGTTTGGTCTTTTGCTTCTTGGTTGATGTCTGTGATCAAGAAGCTTGCAAAGTAAATGACTTTCTCGAGGTTCTGTACCGAGAGATCGAGAACGGTTCCAATCTTTGACGGAACACCGCGCAAGAACCAAATATGTGTGATGGGACAAGCAAGTTCAATGTGACCCATGCGTTCACGACGAACAATGGAGTGTGTTACTTCCACACCACATTTGTCACAGACAATTCCTTTGTAACGAATCTTTTTATATTTTCCGCAATAACACTCCCAATCTTTTGATGGTCCAAAAATTTCTTCCGCGAAGAGTCCAGATTTTTCTGGTTTTTGTGTTCGGTAGTTGATGGTTTCTGGCTTTGAAACTTCTCCATAAGACCAAGAACGAATTGCTTCCGGAGACGCAAGGCGAAGGCGAATGGAGTCGAAGTCGGTGGACTTCAAGGCATCTTGTTTTTTGAACATATTATTTTTTCATGACTCCTTTCTCTTCGCTTAATGCGACGATGTTTCCGTCTTTCAACAATTCGACGTCCAGACACAATCCTTTCAACTCTCGAATAAGCACGTTGAAGGATTCTGGAATGTTGACTTTGCGAATAGGTTCGCCTTTGATGATGGATTCATAAGCCTTGGAACGTCCTGGAACGTCGTCGGACTTAATGGTGAGAATTTCTTGCAAGGTGTGAGCCGCGCCATATGCTTCCAAGGCCCAAACTTCCATTTCTCCGAAACGCTGTCCTCCGAATTGCGCTTTTCCTCCGAGAGGTTGTTGCGTAATAAGGGAGTACGGACCGATCGAACGTTGGTGCATTTTATCTTCCACCATGTGGGAGAGTTTCAGCATGTACATGTATCCGACCGTGATTGGGTTTTCAAACTTCTCACCGGATTTTCCGTCTGAGAGAATCATCTGTCCGGATTCTGGAAGACCGGCAAGGCTCAATTGTTCTTTGATGGTTTCTTCGGAGATTCCATTCAACACTGGTGTTGTTACATTGTACCCAAGTGCGTTTGCCGCAAGTCCCATGTGGACTTCGAGGATCTGTCCCAAGTTCATACGAGAAACAACTCCGAGTGGGGTGAGGATCACGTCTACAGGTGTTCCATCTGGAAGGAATGGCATGTCAGAAACTGGAACAACTTTTGAGATGACACCTTTGTTTCCGTGGCGTCCTGCAACTTTATCTCCCACCTGAATTTTACGAAGGTCGGCGATCGTGACCTGAATGGATTTGATCACGCCTGGAGAGAGCTTATCCCCTTCTTCACGTGAGAAGACGGTGATGCCAACAACTTTTCCGTGTTCCCCGTGTTCAAGGTACATGGAAGAGTCGCGAACGTCGCGCGCTTTTTCTCCGAAGATGGCGCGAAGCAATTTTTCTTCTGCGGACAATTCTGTTTCACCTTTTGGTGTGATCTTTCCGACAAGAATGTCACCGGATTTCACTTCAGCTCCAACGCGAATGACTCCTTCTGCATCCAAGTTTTTCAACTTTTCTTCTGACACGTTTGGAATATCAGATGTCACAACTTCGGGTCCGAGTTTTGTGTCGCGAACATCGAGCGTGTAGTGCTCAATGTGCACAGAGGTAAAACGATCTTGGTGAACGAGGCGCTCTGAGAAGATGACCGCGTCTTCAAAGTTGTATCCGCCCCATGACATAAACGCGACGAGCGCGTTTTGTCCGAGCGCGAGTTCTCCTTGGTCAACAGACGAAGAGTCAGCGATGACATCACCCTTCTTTACTTTGAGTCCTGGCATCACAACCGGACGTTGGTTGATACTCGTCGAGTTGTTTGAGCGTTGAAACTTTTTCAATTCGTAATTAAAGACATTTTTTTGTTTGTCGGTAATTTCAATACGGCGGCCGTCGATTGCCGAAATCTCACCGTCTTGTTCTGCAACGATCACGTGTCCTGAGTCCTTCGCTGCACGTTTTTCGATTCCCGTACCAATGATTGGCGCGTCTGGTTTAATGGTTGGAACGGCCTGGCGTTGCATGTTTGTTCCCATGAGGGCACGCGTTGCGTCATCATGCTCAAGAAATGGAATAAGTGCGGTACCAATAGAAACGATTTGGCGTGAAGACACGTCCATGTAATCGATTTCAGATTGGTTCACAACTTTTGGTTCACCAAACTTACGTCCACCAACAAATTCGTCGATGACGTATCCTTCTTTATCAAGTTTCACCGTTGCTGGAACGGTTACTGCACGCTCCTCCACAAACGCGTTCACGTACACAACTTCATCTGTGACGCGTGTGCGTGTTTTTCCGCCCTTCGTTTCTTTCACCACTTTGCGATACGGCGTTTCAATAAATCCGTAGTCGTTGATAATCGCGTAACTCGAAAGCTGACCAATCAAACCAATGTTTGGTCCTTCTGGAGTTCCAATTGGACAAATACGTCCGTAGTGCGTTGGGTGAACGTCGCGAACTTCAAATCCTGCGCGCTCACGTGAGAGTCCACCTGGACCCATGGCCGAGAGACGACGCTTGTGTTCGAGCTCGGACAATGGGTTTGTCTGGTCCATGAACTGGGACAACTGTGAGGACATGAAGAACTCACGAATGGCACCAATAACCGGACGTGCGTTGATGAGACGTCCTGGAGTAAGAGCATCGATGTCCTGTGTAGACATACGATCCTTAATAATGCGCTCCATACGCGCGAGTCCAACGCGGAATCGTCCTTGGATCAATTCACCAACGGCTCGAACGCGACGGTTTCCCAAGTGATCAACGTCATCTGGTTCATCTTGGGTGATGTTCAAACGAATAATCTCTGAAATGATTTTCTTCAAATCCTCTTTTCCAATAATACGGTTTGCTTCTGGGTTCACCACGCTTGGATCTGTTGAATCTCCGAATCGCAAGTTAAATTTATAACGTCCAACTTTTCCTAAGTCGTAACGATCGAAATTGAAGAACATCGCGTGAATCAAGCTCTTCGCGTTATCAGCCGTTGCGCGATCGCCTGGACGAATACGTTTGTAAACCTCAATAAGCCCTTCTTCTTCGGTCTTCGAAACATCCTTATTCAACGTAGATTCAATGTAGCGATTGGTTGGGTGAGTATCAACATCCTTAAACATGCTCAAAATTTCTTCATCTGTTGTGACACCGAACGCACGCAAAAGAGCCGTAACCGCAACTTTGCGCTTACGATCAATCTTTACCCAAATCACGTTTTTTGGATCTGTTTCAAACTCAAGCCATGCTCCACGATTTGGAATAATCTTTGCTCCGTAGTAGCGGCGTCCACGATAAACATCTCCCGTAAAAAACGCTCCGGCGGAACGTACGAGCTGAGATACAACCACACGCTCCACTCCGTTAATAACGAACGTTCCGCGAGGTGTCATGATTGGGAGGTCACCCAAATAAATTTCCTGTTCCTTCACGGTTTTGCTGCGAAGGTTCACCAAACGTGTTTTCACGCGGAGCGGTGCTTCATATGTCACGTTTTTCAATTTGGAAGCCTTTTCATCAAACTTTGGCTCGTCAAGGTAGTAGCCATCGAAGTACAATTCCAAATCACGACCAATAAAGTCTTTGATTGGGGTTACTTCTGAAAACAGTTCTGAGATTCCTTCATCAAAGAACCATTGGTACGAGCGGCGTTGAACTTCAATGAGGTCTGGAAGCTCCATAGCGTCCACGACATCAGTAAAGATTTTGCGCTCACGGGTTTTGACGGGTGTGCGTTGAAAAATCATACGTTGGGTCGGGTAGAATTAGGGTCAGAAGGTTTGGGAAAGAAGATTGGGAATTAGGAGAAACGAACGTAAATTCGCTTTTCCTAACCCCAAATCCTGCATCTCGAACCCCTTAATTTCGTTTATAAAAACAAAAACTTCGCCCTTTTTTGGAAAGGCGATGCTTTAGCTATTCTGTTGGACGGCAATGTTGATGATCAGAAGTGTGGGTCAATTAACCAGGGGTCAGTCTGGTGTTGTTTGCACTCTGTCTTCATTTTTCTTATCCCCGGGACCGTCCAGCCATATGGGAGGTAAGAAGGTCAAGTTTTGCTCAATTGAGCGAAATTGACTCTGAAATGTAAGGCGATCGTACCATGTGTACATGGCCTCGTCAAGTGAATGTGCTGAAACGCAAATCTCTGTCAATGATTTTGTGTAAAAAACCTAAATTTAGAAAAAAACGTAGGTATTGGCCATGAGCCAACCCTACGTTATCCACACCTGATCAGCTCTACGCTGCGAAAGAAAGTCACGCTGTAAGATAGAACCAAACTGTTTGAGCAGAGGAGAGAGATTCTTTGCTGCGCTCACGAAGAGCGCGGCGGCTCGCGATTTTGGTTCAAGGACATCGTACAATCTCCCGCAGCATGGAATGGACCAGTACTGATTTGAAACTTGGCTGTATTATAAAACGTTTACGAAAAGTATCAAGTGTTCCCCTTTTCTCATGAGGACAATCTGCAAGATTATACCCAAGAGAAAAGGTGGGTTTCGTAAACCCACAAGAATTATGCAAAGAACGTCTCATCGTACGGAACCTTGATCGCGCGCTTCTCTCCGGTGAGAAGTGTCACGATCATGAGGACGTAAGGATCCCCTTCTTCCGGTGTCACCTCGAATGCGAGGGCAATCTGATCGCCATCCACATCTTCCTCGTGCGTGATCGGCTCTGTGGGTGGGTCGAAGTAACGCGCTTCAAAGAAACTTTGCGTCACTTTGCCGCGGAGCGGAAAGTTCTGAGGCTGATTCTGGCGATCATGCGGCCAATAGACCCAAGTGTCCTCTTTGCGTTCCATGTAGAGAGACATGCCCGCAAAACAAATCTCGACTTCTTCGCCAGCATCGTTCGTATACGGCGTGCCGTACGTATCATCCACGAGTTCGAGAAACGGATTTGGACCAAAGTGCTCTCCGTCTGCATAGCGAATTTTCGGAGAAGGCTTTTGAAGTTCCATTTCCGAAAAGGCTGTAAGCAGTTGAGGCTTCGTCTTTCGCGTGTACTCAACACGAATGTCTCGACGCGAACGCGTGTAGCGTTCTTTCTCCGAGACATAACACGAATCCGATCGAATGACCGTTTCGTGCGCACGGCGTCGGTGGGCATCATCCTCGATGGATTTTGCCGCGCGGCGCAATTGCTCGCGAGCAGCATCTTGATCTCCCAACTTCGCCCTCGGCACAGAGGCTGAGCGAGCGAGATAGACCTCTTCATCGACTTCTGCGTCGAGCACGAAGGAAGGATCTTTGGATGTCGTTCGTGCAACCGTCTGTCGAGGTACAAGCGGTGCGCTTGGAGACGAATCGGTCCGGCGCGGAACGATTTGCGCAGGTTTTGCTGCGGATCCGCTTGTCTGCGGAATGATTGGTCTGCGCGCAGTGGGCGCATCTGTGACGTGAGTCGTCGGTGGAACAATTGGGCGCTGGTTCATGACACTCCTGTTGTGTAGAGGGTTGTGGAAACGGGAACACAAGTCGGCTTCAAAAGAAAACCGAACATGAAGGAGAAGAGCTTTGTTCATTGACTCGAGAGTGTAAACAAAAAGATGGGTTCGTTCGGTGCAAAGAAAGCCGGAGCCTTGTTTGCATCGGGAAATTCATCAACATGTTTCGCTTGACGCGCGTGGCTCATCTGCTCACAAGTTGCAGACGAAAAACATGCATACTCTTAGTCCTCCATGTTCGATATTCTTCGGTTCCCCCTCCTTCACAAGGAGGGGGTTAGGGGGTGGTCGCATGCTGATCATAAATCCTCGACCCATTTCGAGAACTTGTGAAAAGGCCTGAGAGATCTCAGGCAAGAAAACTAGAACGGCCAGGTCATGGCAAGAAGCGCGACGAGCTCGAGCTGATTGGCTTCGAACTGTTCTTCGCGTCGCGTCTCATCATGATTTCGATGCGTGTCATGCCAACGCTCGGCACGCTTCGGATGATGCGCCCGCGTGCGGGTCGACACACCTTTCTTCGCGACAGGAACGCCCTTCGTCCGTCCGGGAAACGATTGCATGTTTTTCTGCTCCTATTGTTGAGGGAGTTGGTTGTAATACCACTCGGTATCACTCGCATATGGATCTTCGAGGATTCAGTAATCAGAGTCTGTGTACATCTGATCTTCGAGTCGAAGTTGCTGCGTAGCTTCCGGATTCGGATCCGAATAATCGAAACTGGGTTGACCGAGAGATTCATGGTACGAATGCATTTCGTCGTAGTCCCTCGAATCATAGTCCCAATCTCTCTCCCACCCAGCAGGTTCCTCCCATGCGTCCCATTTCCATTCTTCTTTCTCCGCTGCCTTCAAAACTTCTTCCCAGCGATCCCAGTCAGGCATCCTTTCGAGCCAAACCAGATCTTCCAGGCCGTCACGCGGCATGTCGCGATGATCAAACAGGATCACCGCGCTCACTTCGTGTCGCGCCCACTGCTTGCGGACATGACGATGCGAAGACTTCCAAGCATGATTGCAATATTCGTGACGCTTATTGTATCCGGGACGCTGACTACCGTGCAGCTGTTTCCTGCGCATCCGATTCGTGGCAGAAACTCCGGCTTCAAGTGCGTCAAGTACGGACAACTCGTTGTCCATCTCCCATTCGTCATGATCCCGTTCATCGTCAAGGCAGATGCAATATTGCAAAAACCTGCCGCAGTCCACACAGCCTTCCTCGCCTTCGTACGGCTCTTCGATCGGATCGTCATTGTAATCAACGGCGGCATCGTTTCGACTGTCGAAAAGCCAACGATCGTATTCCCCATCGTTACCATCATCGTCATCGTCAGGGAAACAAAGAGCCAAATCGATGTCATAGACAGGGACGTCCGGAACATTCAAGGAATCGGTCACGTGATCCTCCGCAAATGAACAGTTGAAGAAACAAACAAAAGCCCGCGTTCGGAGAGAATTCAGAGGGATTATCTTGAAACGCGGGGTTTTGTTGTTGTCTTTCTACGCACTCTCTCCAAAGAAAGCGCAGAAAATCAATGGATTTGAAGGAATTTTGACTCAGAAATATATCAAGAAATTCCGATTTTGTCAAGGGAAGGCACGCGAACACACAGACATTTAAACACAAATCCACACAGCATTTTTCCCCTACATCACTTCGTTTCTTTCTGCTATAATTCACTCACATGTCCAAGAAAAAACGCGCATCGCGCAACACGCATTCATCAAGAACAGGTGGATTCACTCTGAATCCTGAGGCGAAACGGAGTATTGCGATTGTTTTCCTTTTTACCACCGGAATTATTCTTGTGCTCGCTCTCTTTCATCTTGCGGGCAATTTTGGCATTTGGTTGAATGGACAACTTTCGCTCTTTCTTGGAATCGATCGCTATCTCGTGCCATTTTTATTTCTTGCAATCGGATTCACGCTCGCCTTTCCAGACCGCGGCCGTCTTTCAAAATGGAACTATGCGGGGCTCATCTTTTTTTTCCTTTCGTTTAACTCCCTTCTCAACTTACTTTTCATTGATGTTGCGAATCCGCTCACGGATCTTACGCATGCCGGTGGGTATCTCGGTCAATTCCTTGCCCTTCTCCTTCCATCCGCCCTCGGATATTGGGGAGGTTTCGTGGTTGTCGTCGCGCTCTTGTGCGTCTCCATCATGCTTATTTTCAACACATCCCTTTCACAAGCGCTTGGCGTACACAAACAAGTAAACGGCTGGATGCAAACACGTATGACAAAGGATGCATCAGAAAAACCCGTTGACCTCGACGAAGAAGATGAAGAGGGAGAGGACGACAATCTCCTTATCGATGACACAGATGAAATGGAAGACGACGAGGAAGAAAAGATTCCGGAACCAAAAAAATCTTTGTTCCGCGCATCCCCTCTCAAAGAACAGCCGGTCGCTGAAACGGTGCTTACAAGTAAGAAGCGTCGCAACATTACGATCCCTCTTGATCTTCTCGAGCATTCCACCTCAAAGGCACAACCAGGTGACATTGAACGCAACAAAGAAATCATTGAGCGAACGTTTCATGAGTTTGGCATCGAAGTTGAAATGAGTGAAACATCCATCGGTCCGACGGTCACGCAATTTACCCTTCGCCCTTCCCAAGGAATTAAAATCTCACGCATTGTCGCTCTCCAAAATGACCTCGCGCTCGCACTCGCTGCTCACCCACTTCGTCTCGAAGCACCGATCCCAGGGAAATCGCTCGTCGGTATCGAGGTTCCAAACACAAAAGTTGCGACCGTCACGCTTCGTGACGTCATGGAGACGAAAGATTTTACAAAACACGCAACCGGACTTTCCATTCCGCTTGGAAAAGATGTTTCGGGTCAATGCTACACGATCGACCTCGCGAAGATGCCCCACATGTTGATTGCGGGATCAACTGGATCAGGAAAGTCTGTGTGTCTCAATGGATTGATTGTCTCACTCTTGTATCAAAACGGACCGGACGATCTCAAACTCATTCTCGTCGATCCAAAACGTGTTGAGCTCACCATGTTCGCCGGCATTCCACACTTGCTTGTTCCGCCGATCATTAATACGGACGATACCGTGAACGCCCTCAAGTGGACGGTCAGAGAAATGGAACGACGTCTCGATGTTCTGTCGAAATTCGGCGCGCGTAATATCGATGGCTACAACGAAAAGTCTGAAGAGCGCATGCCAAAGATCGTCGTTGTGATCGACGAGCTCGCGGATCTCATGAGCCAAAGTGGACGTGAGGTCGAAGCAACGATCGTACGCATTGCGCAGATGGCGCGTGCAGTCGGAATCCACCTCGTTCTTGCCACACAACGTCCAAGTGTGGACGTTATTACCGGACTCATCAAAGCAAACATCCCAGGACGCATCGCCTTTGCGGTCGCCTCGCAGACGGATTCAAGAACCATTCTCGACATGAGTGGTGCGGAAAAACTTCTTGGTCGCGGAGATATGCTCTTTACCTGTGCCGAACTCGCGAAACCAAAACGTATTCAGGGTGCATACGCATCCAGTGAAGAAATCGAACGTGTTGTTGCCTTCTTGCGACAAAAAGGCGAACCAGACTACAATTTGGCTATCACGGAGATTACGAAAGCCGGAACTGTGTTTAATGATGCGGGAAATGATGAACCGCTATTCGATCAAGGCGTGGATCTCGTCATCAAAGCCGGAAAAGCTTCGACCTCATTCCTCCAGCGTCACTTAAAGATTGGTTATTCGAGAGCGGCTCGCATGATAGACCTTATGGAAGAAGCTGGTGTGGTTGGTCCAGGCGAAGGAGCAAAGCCGCGCGAGATTCTCGTCGAATCCTGGCCGCCAGGAGGCGACTTTAAGGAAGCGATGCCAACAGCGGATGATGATTACATTGAAGCCGAGAGGCCAAATAAGTTTGCAGTTGAGCTCGAAGATGAAGAAGTTGAGGATGAATCCGAATTCACTCCGCCTGTATCCCCTCCTTCGCCAGAGGCTTCGGAGGGCGATTCTGTCGAACAGAATCGAAAACCAAACTGGGACGATGACATCGACGACGCCTGGTTCCAGGACGATACAAAAAAGGATCAGCCAAATTTCTAAAAACAGCGAAAAACCTCCTTCACTCTACCACTCCATCACTCTTTCACTCTGCAGCCTTCCCCCTATGCCCTTCGTCATCCGACAATTTCACAACGACCAAACGCTTGGAGAAAAACTCCACACACTTCGCAAAGAAGCGCGTTTGACGCTGTCGGAATTGTCGGAAATGACCAAGATTCAAAAATCTTACCTCAAGGCATTTGAGACAAACGCGTTTCACAAACTTCCGGATCCCATCTACGCAAGAAATTACCTGAAAACACTTGCACGCACGCTCGGTGGCGAAGAGGCCTACTACATCGATCAGTTTGAACAAGAACGCGGGACGTGTGATGTCGTAAATAAACACCAAACCCCACGCCAACGCACGCGCAAAGCATCACTCTTTGTGACAAGTCGTTTTGCGCAAATCTGTTTATTTGTTCTCCTGATTGGGACATTCATTTCCTACATAGGCTTTCAAGTAAAAACCATTATCTCACCACCACATCTGAGCATCTCCTCTCCGTCCGACGGTTTTCTCACAACAGACGCAACCGTTTTGGTGAAAGGAAAAACAGATAAAGGGGCATCCATCAAAATCAATGGACAAAATGTTCTTCTTGCACAAGACGGAACGTTTGAAAAAGAAATCGCCCTCGAACGCGGCGTCAACGTCCTCCAGATTGAAGGAGCAAAGCGTTATTCTCATCTCATCAAAGAATACAGACGTGTGATTTTCGACAACGGAAAGACGATTGGACTCACGCCGAAAAATTTCTCTCCAACGTTTTAAAAACTGTCAGAAATCATCAGACACATTTCATCGCCAACCTTGGCGATGTTTTGTTTCTGTTGACAACTTTGCTCAACATCCCTTGATTTTTCGCACTTTTTTGATATCATCCACAGGTAACTTGTGTGTTTTTGCAGGGGTCGCTACCCTGAGCACAAACGATTGAATCATCTATATCTATTCTTCCTATGGCAAAACAAATCTCCTCGGTTGTTGATGCGCGTAATAAAGCTGCGATTGAAGCCATTGATCAAATCAAACAAAAATTCGGCGAAGGCTCCATCATGCGACTTGGTGAAGCAAAGACCATGCAAATTGACGCTGTCACAACCGGTTGTCTCTCACTTGATCTCGCCCTTGGCGTTGGCGGTGTGCCGCGTGGACGTATTATTGAAGTGTACGGACCGGAATCCTCAGGAAAATCTACACTCGCACAGCACATTGTTGCCGAAGTCCAAAAACTCGGTGGACTTGCAGCGTATGTTGATGCAGAACACGCGCTTGATCCTGAATATGCGTCAAAAATTGGCGTGAATATCAACGAGCTTTTTATTTCGCAGCCAGACAACGGTGAACAAGCACTCGAGATCGTCGAAACCCTCGTCCGTTCAAACGCGGTCGACGTGATTGTGATCGACTCTGTCGCCGCTCTCACCCCAAAAGCAGAAATCGATGGTGACATGGGAGATTCCCACATGGGACTTCAGGCTCGTCTCATGAGCCAAGCACTTCGCAAGCTCGCTGGTATCGTAAACAAATCAAAGACAACCGTTATTTTCATCAACCAGATCCGCATGAAGATTGGTGTGGTCTTTGGAAACCCAGAAACAACCACAGGAGGAAATGCGCTTAAATTCTACGCATCTATTCGTATTGAAATTCGAAGAAGCGCACAAATCAAACAGGGTGAGAAGATTATTGGAAACCGTACAAAAGTAAAAATTGTAAAAAACAAAGTTGCGCCACCGTTTCGCACCTGCGAATTCGACATCATGTATAATGAAGGCATTAGCATTGCGGGAGATATTTTGGATGTCGGAGTTCCCGTTGGAGTCATCGGAAAGAGTGGAAACAGTTACACATTCAAAGAAACAAAACTCGGACTCGGACGCGAAGCGGCAAAAACATACATGAACGAGCACAAAGACATGATGATGGAAATCCGCAAGGAAATTATTACGGCGGTTGAAGGCGGAAAAGAACTCGTACAAGTAGGATCTGAAGACTAAGACACATTTAATTTAAACAATATGGAGGAAACAACAACAAAGAAAATCATGCTCGCTTTTGAGAAGCAAGAACAAACAACGAACCAGCTCATGGAATATATGATCGGCATGGATCAAAAAATGAACATTTTTGAATCAAAATTTGAGCAGCTAGATAAAAAAATTGATCAGAAAATCGATGCGCTCGACAAAAAATTTGAAACAAAATTTGATTTGCTTTTTGATGCAGTTGGCGATCTTAACGAGAAATTTACCATCATGGACTATAAATTTCTTCAGCTTAAGCGTCAGATGCACGCAACCTAAACAAAAAGTAGGAGTGGCTCGCAAGCCACTCCTACTTTTTGATTTACTTACTGACGCGCTCTACGTATGTTCCTGAGTCTGTATTTACCAGAATTTCATCTCCGGTGTTGATGAACATTGGAACGCGCATCTTGAGTCCGTTATCCAAGTCCGCTTCTTTTGTGACATTTCCAGAAGCTGTGTCTCCCTTCACTGCTGGTTCTGCGTACGCAATGCGGTATTGAATTTTTTGTGGGAGTGCAATCGTCAGCGCGTTGCCCTCATGCATGACAACCGTTACGTCCAATCCTTCCTTGAGATACGGAATAAACTCCGCAATTTCTGCCTTTCCAACAGAAACTTGTTCATACGTTCCATTGTCCATGAAAGTATAGAGGTTTCCGTCATTAAAAAGATATTGCATCTTTTTGTATTGAACATCTTCGAACTCAAGCGTTTCTGCAGACTTGAAGTTGTTTTCAATAACCTTTCCGGATTTCAAATTACGCAAACGCGTGCGCACAAAAGAACTTCCCTTTCCTGGTGAGACACGTTGAAAATCAACCGCCACCCAGAGTTCACCGTTCATACGAATAACGGTGGATTTTTTAATATCATTTGGTGATGCCATAAAAGCTTTAGTGAAACAATTTTTTAGCAGAGAATGGCAACACATCTTCAAGCGATGTTTTTCCGGTTGCAAGCATGAGCAAACGGTCGACGCCAAGGGCGTTTCCAAAACTCGGATTCTGGACGGATGCTAACAGATTTAAGAGATCCTCGTCAATGGGGAATGTTGTTTTCCCTGATTCTCGACGAGTCTTCGATTCCTCATCAAACCGCTTCCGTTGTTCGATTGGATCTGTAAGTTCTGTGAATCCATTGCAGAGTTCTACACCTTTATAATAAAGCTCGAATCGTTCGCCAAACTTTCCGTCAGGCGTGAGTCTCGAGAGAGCCGCTTGATACTTCGGATAGGTGTGGACCAAAATGTTTCGATCCGTAAATGTTGGTTCAATCTTTACAAGGAACAATCGATAGAACAAATCGGATTCCGTATCGGACGCATCGATGTGCACCTCGAGTCTGTTGCAAGCGTCGATCAAATCTTGTTTCGAAGCATTCGCAAGATCCACATCGATCAGTTCTCGAAAAAGATCGGGCACAGACTTACGCTCGATCACTCCCGCTTCACGACCGAATGCGATGAATACTTCGCGCACGAGAGCTTCCGTCTCATCCATGCATGCAAACATATCTGCACCTTGTGTGTACCATTCGAGCATGGTGAATTCTGGATTGTGGATACCACCGAACGATTCGTGATTACGAAATACTTTTGTGAGCGTAAAAATCTTTTGCATTCCCATTCCAAGCAATTTCTTCATGGAATACTCTGGGCTTGTGATGAGTCCCGCTGTATACGATCCGCCTTCCGGCGTTTTTACGATCGTCTCGAAGGGCGTGAGCGTTGGTTCAATATCTGGTGAAGCGACCATAAGCGGAGTTTCAACTTCGACATAATTTCGAGAACGCAAAAACGCGCGAATCGTGTCGTTCATCGTTTGGCGATCGTGAATTGTTTCGAGGTTGTGTTGCATAGAAAAACAAAGACGAGGCGATGAGCCTCGTCGCTTGCGTTTATTGTTGTACGAATGGGACCAGCGCCATGATACGAGCGCGTTTAATCGCGTTCGACAATTTGCGTTGATGGCTTTGGCAAACACCAGAGCGCTTGCGTGGAACGATCTTTGCAAAAGACGAAAGAAAACGCTTCATGACGTTCAATTCTTTGTAATCGACATCATCAATGTTGTTGTAGCAAAAATAGCATTGCTTTTTTGCCCCAGCCACAACAGGCTTTGAGTTTTGATTGTTATTCATCATATATTTTAGAATGGAATCTCTTCCATACGAATCTCTTGGTCAGCATTTACGGATGGATCATCTTGCATCTTTGGTTGTGGTGGAGTGAATGCTCCCGCACTCGATGGAGTGCTGAACGCAGATCCTCCAGAGCCAGCACCACCTTTGTTATCAAGCATGATCATGTTTTCTGCAACAATTTCGGTACGGTATCGCTTCACGCCGTCTTGGCCTTCCCAATCTCGTGTTTGCAATCGCCCTTCCACATAAATCTTTTTTCCTTTGTTCAAATATTGTCCGCAAATATCTGCAAGCTTTCCCCATGCGACAATATTATGAAATTCGGTTGCGTCTTGTTTGACTCCATCATTCCCTGTCCATGCGCGGTTTGTTGCAATAGAGAATGAACAGACAGCTTGTCCGCCTGGGGTCTGACGCGTTTCAGGATCACGTGTAAGGTTTCCGATAAGTGTTGCTCGATTCAATGAGTACATAAGAGAGTTGGATTATGTTAAGCGTGCGTCTCACTAAACTTTTTCTGACAGGTCATCTTCCAAGATTTCATCGAGCTTTTTATCGAGCTCTTCCATACTCATGTTTGCTTCTGCAGCAACCATTGGAGCCGCTGTAGCAGATTCAACATGTGCTGGCTTTTCACGCACAAGCGCTGGCTTTTGTTCAACGCGCTTTCCTTCATCTGTAAGAGGTGGAACGTATGCAACGATCTCGAACTTCTTGTTCTCAGCCCCTGGCTCACGTGTGAGCAAAGTGTGGCGCAAAACTTCTTCGTTCAATTCCATGGAACGATTAAAATCCTTGATCACGGCTGGATCTGCATCAAAATGGACGAGCACATAAGATCCATGACGGGTCTTTTTAATGATGTACGCAAGACGAATCTTGCCAATCATCTCATTGCGAAGAATGTTCGCACCGAGCTTTTCCAACTGTGCTGCAATCTTTTTTTGGATTTCTCCAACCTCTGTCTCCGTATATTGTGATCCCACAATATACAAAAGTTCGTACTTGTTCATAGGTTTCGTCTGGCCGCGACGCAAGCGTCGTGGCGACCTTCTTCAGGTCGTGGACAGATAAGAATTATGGCCGGAGTGTAGCGGAATCACTAAAAAACGTCAAGAAATGTGGGGTTAAATCGACAAAATGTCAATGATCGCGTACATTGAGTCACGATATGCAAACGTTTTTCATTCTTGGTTCACATCCAGACCTTGCAAAGGCGGAAATTTTGTCCGTTGTGGGTTTGAATTCAAAGATTCTCCTCGAGTCCTCGACCGTTCTCGTTCTCGAGCATGTCGAAATGCCCCTCGAAGATCTGCAAAACCGCCTTGGCGGTACGATTAAAATCGGTGTGATTCTCGACGAATATCTCGGAAGTGACGCTCGTGCCTGCGCGAATGCGACTGTTGGGAAAGCCTCGGAAGCCACTGGAAAAAACAAGATTACATTTGGATTTAGTGCCTACGACCTTGGAAACCCGAAGGCTGTTCAGCGCATCGCGCGAAGTTTTAAGACGCTCGGAGGGGAAATCAAAAATGCACTTCGAGAAACAGATCGCCCCGTGCGATTCGTCATGGCAAAAGAAGACGCACTCACTTCAGTCGTGGTCGAAACAAATGGCTTGAACGAGTCTGGTGGAGAGTTCTGCATGTTCGCGACGCAGACGTCGATCATTCTCGGCCGCACTTCGACCGTTCAGGATTTCAAAGCCTGGTCTGATCGCGACTTTGGACGCCCCGCCCGAGATTCTCGATCAGGAATGTTGCCGCCGAAACTCGCGCGCATGATGATTAATTTGTCTGGCGCAAATCCAAGCTCATCGACCATCCTTGATCCGTTCTGCGGATCTGGAACCATTCCAATGGAAGCGGCGCTCATGGGATTTAAACACATTATTGGATCGGATATTTCGGAGAAGGCGATTAAAGACTCAAACACAAACACGGACTGGCTGTACGCCAATGTAAGTCGAATAAGACCCATAGGACCTATTTCGAAAAAAAATGATATTTTTTTCCGCGTGTCGGACGCAAAAAATATTGGATCTTGGCTCACGGAACCAGTTGACGCAATCGTCGCCGAAACATATCTCGGTCCACCAAAACACGGATGGGATCGCCCAGCTCTCGAGGCACTGAAGGCTGAACTCATGAAAATGTATCGCGATTCGCTTGCAGCACTCTCAAAAAAATTAAAATCTGACGGAACCATCGTCATCGCATTTCCCGCGTTCGTTGTGAAAAACGAGGTGATCAAGCTTCCATTGAAAAAAGCGATTGAAGACGCGGGGCTCATGATCGACGCGACATGGATCTACAAGCGACCGGATCAGATGACCGCGCGGGAAATTGTACGTATGAAAAAAACACGGTAAAACCGTGTTTTTTTGTTTATACCCCGACACGGAAATGACATGTGTCTCCATCTTGGATGGCATAATCTTTTCCTTCGACTCGAAGCTTTCCCTTCTCTCTTGCACCCGCTTCGCCGAGATCCACGAGATCTTTCCAGGGAATAATTTCTGCACGGATGAATGCCTTCTCGAAGTCTGTATGAATTACACCTGCTGCTTGCGGTGCTTTCGTGCCTTTCTTCACAGTCCACGCGTGACATTCTTTTGGCCCGACCGTTACAAACGTGATGAGGTCGAGAAGCTGATAACACTTTTGAATCATGCGATCGAGTCCGGAGAGTTTGAGTCCGAGCGCATCGAGAAATTCTTTTTGCTCTTCTGCCGGCATTTCCATAATCTCGGATTCCACTTTGATTGAGAGTGGAAGTGCGAGACGACCAGGTCCGAGTGGTGAAATCCAATTTTGATCTCCTGCCGTCGCCTCATCCACATTCACGACATAAAGGATTGGCTTGCGTGTGAGAAGTGCGAAATCTTTCAGTGTTTTTTCTTCATCGTCGGACAACTCGACTGTATTCGCCATGTGTCCCTTCTCGAGAACCTCGAAGATTCGTTTCAGTGCGGCTTCTTCATACTCCATTTCCTTTGTCTTCCCTGCTTTCATTTTTCCCTGGACGAGCGCGAGACGTTTTTCAACAGATCCGATATCGGCCATAGCGAGCTCGATCTCAATCGTCTCCACATCACGAAGCGGGTCGATGTTTCCTTCTACGTGATGAACGTCTGAATTCTCGAAAGCGCGCACAACATGAACAATCATGTCTACTTCACGGATGTTCGAGAGAAACTTGTTGCCGAGACCCTCTCCTTTATGTGCACCTTTTACAAGACCAGCAATATCCACAAACTCGATCGCGGTCGGAATGATTTTCTCAGACGTCGCTTTTGCCGCAAGTAATTTCAAACGCTCATCCGGAACTTCAACAATCCCAACGTTTGGTTCGATGGTACAAAAGGGAAAGTTCGCACAATCCACTTGTTTTTTGGTGAGAGTTTTGAAGAGAGTGGACTTTCCGACATTCGGAAGTCCGACGATTCCGACTTGCAACATATATTTTTGTTTGTAGGGGCGTGGTCGAGACCCGCCCGAAGAATATCGTATCGCGGAGAGTATAACGACGAATCGTGTTTATGTCGAGCGATTGATCTTCAACAATTAATTCTGTATCCTCGACTCACACGGGCCCTTAGCTCAGCTGGTAGAGCGTCTGGCTGGTAGTCAGAAGGTCAGCGGTTCGATCCCGCTAGAGTCCACCAAACGAAACATTCGAATCATAATTCGGATGTTTTTTGAATATTGACATTCTGCCAAAAAAACAGTACTCTTTTGTGTTCCCACGTTCCTTTTCCCCACAACAAAGAGGTCAACATGAAGCATTTGAGTCCGAAAGTCCCGAAAGTTCTCGCAGCGGAACTGATTTTAGAACGCTGCATTGGGACGCACGGCGTATGGGCAGATCCCACACGCTACCGGTTCCAATGTTGGACACGCGATTTTGCGCTCGCGATTTTGCCGCTTCTCATTGAGCGCAAAGAGTTTGCGATCGCTCGAACGCATCTTCAAGAGCTCACAAAGCGCGTCCGCAAAAACGGACAGGTTCCTATTCTTTTTCTCGACAAGACCCTCCCGTTTCTCACAGACAAGATTGTGAAAAGCATTCGTGACCGAAAGGTTTCGTTCATGCTTCGTCGATTTGCATCAGGAAACCTTTGGAACCTCACGCCGGGAACGCGTGACTCCGAAGTGGCCTATCTTGTGGCCGTGCACGAATATGCGTTTGCTTCTCATGACCAAACGCTCATCACTGAAAACCTGAGCGTTCTCAGTCGTGTGATGCATTACATCGAACACAGCCTCATGACCGACGGTCTTCTCGTCGGTTGCGACTGGCGTGACACCATGCATATTGAGCTTGCTCAAAGTGCGCTCCTCACGAACAACACCCTTCTGTATCGCGTCTATGATCTCATGCGTCAAAAGCCAAAAGCGCATTGGATGCAGCATCGCGTGAACCAAAAGTTCTGGAACGGAACGTCTTACCAAGACGCGCCGAACCGCGAACAGTTTGATCCCCTCGGTGGCGCGCTCGCTGTGCTTCACGGCGTCGTTCCGCGTGATCGTTACACAAGTGTGATCGAAAGCTTTCGCTCGGTGGATTCGCCTCATGGCGTCACCATCAAATGCAAGCACAATCCGTTTGGTCCAGAAGAGCAAGAAGTCATCAAACGTACCGACGGTGTGGTCGTCTGGCCGTTCATCGTTGGCTTCAGCATCCTCGCCCTCATCAAGATGGGTGAAATGGAATTCGCCCGCGAACAGTTCGAAAAACTGAACGCACTGAACGGGTTTCGCGAATGGTATGACCCGGCAACAGGAAAAGGTTTCGGTGCTCACGAACAGCTCTGGAGCGCCACGCTCTATCTGCGTACCGTTCATGCATTTGAGCACGCACCAAAATAACTCAAAACCCAGGAGAGCTGATGTCGAATTCGGAAATCATGCGGCGCATGCGCAACCTCTCCATTGAAGCTGCAGATGCACTCTGGGCAATCCGAAAAAACAAGAAACCAGATCGGAATCCAGAAGATATCTGCCGTGACATCGAACAACATCATCCGGCCGTCGCACTCGCTTTCTCCGCATTGCAAAATCCCCCAATCCTGAAACGTATGCATGGTTATTGCGGGGATGCAGCAAGGGCACTGAAAACGGGCGCATCTGAACGCGCCATGATCGATATCAATCAAGACATTCACAGACTCCGTCCGGAAGTCGATCATATTCTTGCGCAACTCGAAGCAAACTAAGAAAGCCTGATCCGAATTTATTTCGGATCTTTTTTTATGCTGTATAATTGCATCGTAACAAAACGTGGGCGGGTTGTGACCAGCCTCGCGGCCAGGCGGGCCCGCCCCTACGAATATTTATTATGGACATCTTTTCGATCCTCTTTATTGTCGCCGGTCTGTGTCTTTTTGAAACCATCTCTTCGATCGACAACGCGATCATCAACGCCGAAGTTCTTCACACCATGAGTGCAAAAGCCAAAAAATGGTTTTTGTTTTGGGGAATTATCTTTGCGGTCGTGATGGTGCGCGGACTCTTGCCATGGATCATCGTTTGGTTTGCAACCCCAGGCCTCGGTCCCATTGAAGCGTTCACCGCAACATTCAGCGGCGATCCGCATGTTCTCGAAGCCGTTGAAAAATCCGCCCCGATCTTGCTTGCAGGTGGTGGTACATTCCTCATCTTTCTCTTTTTTCACTGGCTCTTCCTCGAAGACAAGCACTTTGGACTTCCACATGAAAAGTTCTTTCTCCGAAACGGCATCTGGTTTTACTCCGTCGTCTCCATTTTCCTTGCCGTCCTCGTCTGGTACATGATGAAAATAAATCCAGTCATGGCATTCGGTGCCGTCATTGGTTCAACCGCGTTTTTCATCACGCATGGGTTTAAGCAAAACGCAGAAAAGGCAGAGGAGTTACTTATGCACTCCGGCAAAAGCGGATCATTCGGCATGTCAGATCTTTCAAAGATCATGTTTCTCGAAGTCATTGACGCAACGTTCTCCATCGACGGCGTCCTCGGCGCCTTTGCGTTTACCCTTTCCGTCCCACTCATTTTGGTTGGAAACGGACTCGGTGCGATCGTCGTTCGTCAGTTCACGATTGGAAATATTGATCGCATCAAAAAATACATCTTTCTTAAAAACGGCGCCATGTATTCCATTCTCGTCCTCGGAGGCGTCATGATTGTCGACAGCTTCGGCATTCACGTTCCAACATGGTTCTCCCCAGCTGTCACGTTCATCATCGTTGGTTACTTCTTTGCGAAATCGAAACAGGCAGCGTGAAAAAAGGGGTCAGGTCTGGAATCTGGAATTTTATAATTCATGTTCTGATTTTTGATGATCTTTCAAAATCTTTCCGATTGTTGATTGATCCAACCGAAGCTGTCTTGCAATTTCAGTATTCAGATAACCACATCGAATCTTGGCGAACGCAATCCCTGCATCTCGATCTCTCACAAACATTTCATCAAAAATTGTTTCCAAACTCGGTCGTCCAATAATTCGTTCCGTACGAGGTAAGTCTTTGTTTTCATCCTCTCCACCAAAGTTTTCCCAAATCCAACTCACGAACTGAGGGCTTCCAAGCAAAACTCCTTCTTCAATTTTTTCGAATGGAGAATCTAAGTTGATACCTCGTGCAACAAATTCCGCATATGATGCAGTTGAGGTCTGTTTATTTTTGCCAAATAATCCACGAATCCAATCCGTATGCAACCAGTTAGATGCTTTTCGCATGCCAGCCGTATCCAAATAACTACTCCAATAATATTTTTCCGGATGATCCACCATGTTTGCTCGCACAGGATTTAAAACAATATATCGTGCCACTTCAAGCAAATAAGATTCTTTTTCGATAACGAATGATTTAAACCGACCCTCGAATAAATGGCCTACGCGTTCGTAGGTTTGATTAAAAGCTTGTGTGTAATTCCCATTCAAATCTCGCATAGTCTGCGATAGATTTCCATCAGGAGTTTCAACAAGGAGATGGTAATGATTATCCATCAGACAATATGCGTGACAGATAACATTGTGCGTTTCAACAATATCGGATAGTTTTTTCAAAAAAAGATGACGGTCTCCATCGCAAGAATAAATAGGGCGACGTTCATTTCCGCGACATGTAATGTGATAAAGGGCGCCTGGGTACTGGATTCGAAGTGGGCGTGTCATAAAGATTTAAACAGATATGAATCAATTTCAAGGCATTATACCAAAATTCCAGATTCCAGACCTGACCCCTTTTCTCACCTTTTCTCACCACAACAAAAACATCGTGACAGAATCACGATGCAGCTTCGACAAGTTTTTTCTGTTCCCGAATCGGGAAGACAATGAGTGCAAGAAGGCAAAGAACGAATCCAATGACGAGTGGGTAGCGCAGATCCATTGTTGAGACAATCGCCGCAAGAAAGATGAGCGGAATATCGACGATACTTTTCAGCATGTTCAGATTCGACAACGTTGTTGCACGACTTTTTGAATCAACATGTTGATTCACAAGGTGAGAAAAAGCCGGTTCGCGCAAGATGGACGTGGTAATAATGACAAGGTACGCCACAAAGAGCAGGATCGGAATGGATGAAACAAACCCGATAATGTACATAAGGACAGAACCGATCGTTGTCCATGTCATGAAGGAAGCCATTCCGAAACGTTTCTCGATCGCTCCGAGATACCACGTTCCAAGAAATCCAAATACACTCGAAAGAAAGTAGAAAATCCCGAGCCAAATAGCGGAGACGCCGTGCTCGGAAAGAATGGGTTGGTACACACGCCAGGTGAAAAAAGCTCCGGTGAACACCAGAATTTTATTGACACTGATGCGCAACATCCACGGATTCTCTCTGATGGTTTTCACGCTTTCCGCAAAAATCCCAATCTCTTCTTCCAAAACCCGCTTCACATGAGGCGGTTCTGTGAGAAAAATGAAAATGCCAAACGCAACAAACGCGGTCACAACATCCACCCAAAGCAAAATACAGTATTGAGCTTCGGTAAGATCACTTGCGACAAATGCTCCCATCAGCGGAGTAAACGTTTTGAAGATTTGTTTCGCAGCGCTTTGTTTTCCATTTTGCGCGAGCATTTCCTCTTCACGACCAACCGCACTCAAGCTTTCATACAGCATTGCTTCTTCTGTTCCAGAAAAACAGGAAAAAGCTGCAGACATGAGAATGAACTGAAACACAAATTCCCAGTAGTCCGTCGCATACATGCGATGCACCTGAGAAACCATGAATAGCACTGTGCCGATCAGCATGGTTTTTTTGCGTCCAATCACATCTGACAGGTACCCACTTGGAACTTCGCACACAAGTGCAGTAAGCGACCAGACGATCGTGAGATAAAATATCTGATCCATTTTGAGTCCGCGCGTCTGATAAAACAGAACCATCACGGCGGCGAGCGCTTTTGTTTCAAGGAACGCTCGTCCCCAAAACAGAAGTCGCAAATTACGAAGCATGTATCTGGACGCTTCCAAGGAACCTCCGTTTGGAAAGAGCGAGAGCACACCCTAGCACACTCAAAACAAAAAAACGACCCTTCTTTCAAAGTGCCGTGAGTGTGGACTTCAGGAGGCGTAGCGGTAATCGGGCACTTTCTGCTTGCGAACCGATTCTTTGCGAGGCGATTCATCCCAGAGGAATTCAGGCGCGGGCAAGGAGAACGGATTCGGGGCTTCTGGAGCACGGCAGCCGCCAATACCACACTGAAGAGGAACATCTTGACTGTGACGCTTCTGCATTGGGAACCCCTGTGTGCCGACCGAGCTTACCTTGGAGGCAGCTTTTGTGCACTGGCGCCCCTAACAGGAAGAGGCTAACGCGGTGTGAATCTGGTCAACGATGTGCGGGGTGTTCGAAGCGTGTCAGATGGTCCCTCCACGGGAAGCATGCTAAACAAAAACACCCGCAGACGCAAGGTGTTTCGTGTGGATAGACTAAGGAACCATCCCCTTCAACTTTTGTAATCGTGTCTTAACAATCTGATTTTCTGGATTTAATTTGAGGACAACTTCAACTTCTTTAATAGCACTTGCGCGATCTCCGAGTTTTTCATACACCGCGGCAAGGAACCAATGAGCATCGCTGTACGAAGGTGCGAGTTCAATCACGCGTAAAAACACTTGCTTTGCGCGCTCCAAATCTCCCGCGCCCCCTCTTTTACTATAAAGTGTTCCGAGCTCAAATCGCACTCCAACATCTGTCGCATTAAATTTCTGAACGCTTTCAAGTTTCTGAATGGCGAGATCCAACTTCCCTCTTCGCTCATAGACCAATGCGAGTTGAAAATGCGCCGGAGCAAAATTTAATTTCAACTCTGTAGCTTTTGTAAACGATTTTTCTGCGTCATCAAGCGCGCCTTGCCAATCTTTTTTGGCTTGCGCAGCGATCACCGCATCTTTAGATCCTGTAAGAGGAAGAAGTGTGTCCGCGAGGGCAAGATGGGTTTTTCCAAGTTCATTCCAATGATTTGGATTTTGTGGCTCAAGCTCGATCGCACGCTTGTACGCATCCACAGAAAATAAAGCTGATTTATCGACAAGTCCTGTGAGTGACCGATAAATCTCTCCGCGTGTGAGCCAGTTTGAAACAACGTGTGGAGATAAGGTGGTTGCACGTGCAGAGGCATTTACCGATGCGGCAACAAGCGCTTGGAGGTATTGCTTGGATGTATCCGAAAGCGCGCTGTTTGGTGAAACAGCTTTTAATTCGTCCTGAACGCGCAGCAGAAGCGCCGCGGAAAGATTCCGCACGTAATCATCATTCCATCGATTGAGCGTTGCCGCACGATCAAGCTCACGCACAAGGATTTGTGTATCAACGCGTGATCGATCCGCACGAATAGCCTTTGCATAAGCGATCTCTGCAGTATATCGACCTGTCGTTAAGAAAATCCCAATAAAGAGCGCAAAGAGGAATCCCACAAATAGCACGGCCGATAAAAGCGCAATCGCTTTATTGCTTGCAAATTTGAGATGTGTTTCTTTTTGCAACAAACGTGCAGCAAGCAAACCGGAAAAAAGCATGAAGGTTATGACGAGCCCGCCATTAAACGGAATAAGAAATACCGCAAGCGTGATCGTGAGCCATGGAACAAAGACGTGAAACAGTTCCAACCATTCGTCTTCTTGTTTTTGCTTGAGCAACAATGAAATAGCGCCCAAAAAGAGAGACAAAAGAAAGGCGAAGAAAAGAGCAATCCCAACATAGCCGACGGTTGGAGCAAGGGTGAGGGCGAATGAGGACGCGCGATCAAAACGCGTATTCCAAAAATCCGTTTCGTTGATGGAGCGTGGGTGAAATTTTGCGTAGTTGATTCCGTATGTTCCAGGACCCGTCCCAATCCAAGGATTATGCTCGCGCATCACCTGATTTGAAATGTCGATACTCGCACCCATCGAAGGAGTTACCTCAAGCGGAAGACGCGTTTTAAATGGGCTAGGCAAAAAAAGCCAAAACAACAGACTGATCACACTCAAAATAACGGGAACAAACAGCGTTTTTGTGGAAGGGAATGCGCGTGATCGAAAAAGGGCGAAGATAAAAAGAATGGCGCAGCCGAATAAAAGCATGAGCCAAAGCATGGCATAATCGATCAGCAAAAGAAGGGTGAGCGTTTCAAGCAACAAAAGAACAAAAAGTCCGATGACCACAATCTGTTTCCATCCTTTCTTGGAGCGAAACGCGTGTGTCATGAGACGAGACACGCCAAACAAACTCATGATGATGAGAAAGGCAGCTAATGTATTTACTGTTCCAAGCGTGTTAAACGAAGAAACAGCAAGAGAAGGAAAAAAAGGCACGAGTGAAATTCCAAAGACGGACAAAACGCCAATGAATCCCGTAAGGCTTGCACTTGCAAGCAAAAGAACCCAAGGAGCGTTTTGCATGCGCAACTCTGTTTGAAAGATCGTGCAAAGATAAAAGAGAAGGGCGAGTCCAATCCATGTAAGCACGCTTGTGTATTCTGCGCCTCCTGTTCCAATCCACGATGCATAAGGCGCGAGGGAAAAAAACGCAGAAATTCCAAATGCGACACAAAGCAAAAGAGGAAAAAACAGGATCCACCCAAGCCGGACGTGCGTTTCTTTTTTAGCAAGCAAAGAACCGATGAGCAAAACAAATGCTGTGCAAACGGAAATCAACAAAAGAGACTGCTTGTTGATTTCAAGCGGATCGAGGGTGAACGGAAGGAAAAAAAGGGGAAACAGGAATAGAAATCCTTGCAAGACCCAATGTGCGGCCGCTGAAAGCTGATGTGAAATCGAAGAGGTGTGCATCATATCGCGTCAATTTTATCACGAAACCAAAAACAAAAATAACTCGTGTGGGGAACGAGTTATTTTTGTTATGAAATTGTGGACACAGAAAGAACACGACCCTTCAAGAAGAAGACGTCGGCGCACTTGCACTTACGTTTTCAGCGGGAGAATCGACAGATGTTGTGCTCGAGCTCGTCGAGGATGCAGAATCAGCTGGGGGTTCTGTTGGGGTTGATGCTGTGAGTGTCTCTTGTGCAGCAACATTCGTAACGAATGGTTCCGTGTTTGTTGACTCAACAGGAGAACTCGAGCTCGCACTTGTCGCGGCTGGGGCCTGTGCATCCGTTTTAGAAACAGCTGCAGGGGCGGTTACATCGGAACTGACAGGTGTCTCCGTTGTTGTTTGTGACGCTATTTCGGTCACAGAGACAGGAGCTGAAGATGTAGTGACTTCCGCAACAACCGGTGCGGTTATTTTTTCTACTGGCTCAAATCCTTTTCGGTAACCCGTAACAACCCAGTCGAACTCTACCTCTGACGCGTTTCCTCCAAAGCTCTTCACCACAAAGTGGTTCTGATCTTTTTCGGACACATAGAGAGAAACCGGACCATTTGGTGTTGCGACCACGCGTACTGGAGCGATTGCAGAAATGGCATTGCCAAAGTCTGGATTAATATCCATGTAACGAACTTCCACCTGTCCATCTTTTAATGTGGCCGATCCAGAAAGGGTAATAACCGCTTCTGGTGAAGTGACCGCAACGGTTTCAACTTTTTGATTATTGTTTCCGGTAATCACCGTTTTCAACAAACCTTCCGTCTTGATTGTTCCATCCATTTCAATGCTCCATGCATTTGTCAGACCGGCCAAGCGACCGATGTTTGAAATTTCATTTCCATTCATGTTGATTGTTCCGCCCATGGACAGCGTCATCATGGATTCACTGTTCGATAATCCAAACAAAGATGCACGATTATCCGCACCAGGAGTTGTGCTTGTCGCTTCTCCACCCCAATATCCGGCGGAAACGAAGACGATGATTTTTCCTTGGGTACCTTCAAACGGCTCAAGGGCATATCCAACAATTGGACCAGCCTTTGTGGCTTTCATCGCAGATCCTTCTGTACTTGATGTTGTGAGTGGATCACCAACAGCAATCGTACCATTCTCGAGGTTCACGTTTGTTGGAACGCGTCCCGCAAGCGCAATTGGATAAGAGCCTGGTGTGTTTTCACCGGCCAAGAATCCTGGGCGTGTGGAAACGATTCCGGCAATAGAACGTTCGTTTTTCTTTGTTGAACGTTTAACATGTTCATTTGTTGAAGAGAAGACCACAACATCTCCAGAATCAAGCACTTCGCTTGATGGGAACATTTCTGCAAAATCGTAAGATCCTGTGGACCAACCACTTGCGTTTGTGCGTATGAAGTCTCCGCCTGGCCCTGCGGAACCATCGTAATAAATATATTTGTCTGTTTGGATTCCGCCGAGGTTGGATGGATAAATCTTTCCTCCAACAACCATATCACCAGCAACCTGCATGGTTCCCGCATTTGTAATATAAGCGACTTCGCTGTCGGTTGTATTACGAACAGACAAACGATAATTCGTTCCATCTGTCACCTTATTTTTAAACATCATGGAAACCGCTTCCGCCAGATTACCGTTCCATGCAGAACCACGAAGCGCAAGACCGTAAGAATCGAATGTTGTGGTTGATGCAGAAGCTGTGCCGACGGGTGCGACAATGACGTTGTCTGTAAGCAACGTCGAAGTACCGTCATTTCCGATCATGGAACCGAAGTACCAAGAGTTTGTCACCTGAACGATAACCTGACCCGTAACACCGTTCAAATCTGACAAAGCGATACCAATTACACGACCAGCAAGGGTTGCTTTCATTCCTTTTCCTGGTGTCGAAGAGACTGTGATGTAATCTCCGGCTGTGATTGCCCCATTTTGATTCGTAACATTAACAGGAATACGTCCAACCAAGGCGATTGGTTGTGGATGTGCACCTTGATCAAGCACATCTGTTCCGATCGTTTGGTTTGGAGAGGTTGAAACAACTCCAAACACTCTTTCGCTCTGGCTTAATGTTGCGGCAGAAAGAACAGCAATCGTTTTTTGGACGGTTCCTGGCAAAATTTCTCCTGTAAATGCATTACTTTCTGATGTATTGTAAGTAAATTTGGTATCTGTTATCGCCACAATATCTCCTTGTTGTACGGTTCCATCTGTCTCATGCCACTCTGCATAGTCAGCTGGAGCACCAGAACATACAACGATATCTCGCGCAGCACTGCTTGCTGCATCCAAGTTTGCACCACTATGACAAAGTCCGTTTGTAGTTGCTGTTCCATTCAATCCAACAGACAAACGACCGACGGTTCCATCATCGATCACATCGAGCAATACATTTGTTCCATCTGTCACACTGAGCGTACCTGTCGCTCCGATTGCAATTTTTGGCGTTGTACTTGCAAGATTGATTTCTGCATCCCAACCTGTTCCAACGTTTATTGCGTTCGCAGTTATATTCCCATCTGTATCCTGAGACACATTTCCAATATCCAATCCTCTGATGATCTGGCCTGTAAAGTCGGATGTAACTGTAATGTTTCCAATTTCAATGGCTTTAAATTCATTGTTCGAGGATGTTGTTGCAAGCGTGAACGCGTCCACCTCCATGATATTGATAAGGTCAGAACCGTTTGCAGTAAGACCAGGAGTCAGCACGTGAATATAAGCACCGTTGATATTGTCAATATCATACTCAAGTGTTAACAAATCAATTCCATCGGTACCTGTTGCCGTATCACTAACACCAAGACGAAAAATGTCGGCCGTTGGCGTTCCGTCCCCATCAAAGTTTATGGATTGACCGTCAATAATAGCAACATTAAAATCTCCTCCGGCAATGTCCAAAGCGTTTGCGGCATGCGTGAGTGTCACATCACTGTTGTCAAAATTAATCACACCACCAGATGCAAGAAAAAGGTCTGACCACATGTTGTCTGTGTCTCCAAGAGAATTACCGTTGGACGTGGCCGGAGAAAAATCATCACCATCCAAATAAAGCTCGAGGGTTCCACCAATAGAAACATCAAAAGATGTTGTCGCATTAATATCTTTATCCCAACCGCTTCCGATATTAATCGCATTTTCTGTTCCATTCCCAGGAGTTGTAATCGTTGCAATATCAATTCCATTTAATGTTCCCGCAGCGGGCCCTACCCCGATCGTGCCAAGAGCTCCAACTCCATTCACACTCATACCGTTCATGAACCCACCTGTGACGATTGCAGAATCTGGAATCACTACATCAAATCCATTTGAAAATACACTTCCTGCTGTTCCTGTAATTGCAGAGAGACTCGCTCTAAACGCACTCTCTCTCATGAGACTTCCAGCAAAGTTTGCTGTTGCGGCTGGTGAGGTGATGTTCGCTCCATACCAAGAAAACGTTCCTGCAGCTGTGTCTTGCATTAATGCGCCGCTGCTTGCAACGGTTACACCACTTACAACTTCTGTACCGGCCCCGCTGCGTGTTTGTCCTTTTGTTGTTAACGCTACATTTGTCATGTCAAGTCCGTTAGCACCCGTAAGATTTGTGAGGTCAAGAACCAAACCTGTAAATGCCCCCGTGGATTGGGTGACGGCCCCACCATAAGCAAAATTCAATGCCGTCCCACTTGTCCCGCGCAGATCACCATACAACAACGTACCCGATGTCAACGCGGTGTCATTTAATGTAAAAGCGGAAGTTGTGGTGGTTCCCGTTGTTGCCGCACCAGTAAGAGCAACGGTTCCACCTTTAAGGTTAAGCGCAGAGCTTGCGTGTGTGTTTCCAATCGTAATTGTATCCGCTGTTGTTCCTTCTGTTGCAATGTTAATCGTGTTTGCAGAATCTACGGTCACACCACCAAAATCAATCGTGGAGTCGTCGGTGAGCAAATCATCAAACAGATTGATTGTGGTCGCTTGAGACTCCAAATTCGCACCCATGAGAATCAAACCTGCTGATGTAATTTCCCATGCACCACCTGCATAAATATACGTGGAAGAATCTACGTGTGGATTTCCAATAATAATGTCTGATGGGTTCGAACCTCCGGTTCCAATATCAATAGCCGTCCCTCTTATGTCCGACGTCGCACCTGTTGCACTTCCAATCACAATTGCATCGGTTCCTCCTCCTGTTCCAATATAAACGTTATCCGCTCCAGTTGCAGCAAATCCTGCAATGCTAATCGTGTGTGTTCCGGTACCGCTTCCAATGTTAATGGCGCTATAGTTTCCAGATCCATTTCCCAAATTGAGTGCGGTGGTTGCCGCGCCACCCAAAGAGAGCGTGGTGGCGTTTGTATTAAAAAGCGTTGCGGTTGTTGCGGTTGTTGTGAGATCCCCGTCTGAAACAGCCAAGTCTCCCGTCACGGTCACATTTCCAACCGTACCCCCATCCGCAATGAGCATAAGATCATTTCCTATTCCATCCTCAAACGTAATTGTTCCCGCATTTTCAATACTGATGCTTGTTGATGTATCTGCAAAACGAATTTGGGAATCCCAGGTATCCCCAATGTAAATAGCCATTTCATTTGCATCAGAGTCAGCTGCGGAAAGATTCCCTATATTAATTCCGTAAACACTGTCAAAGTTTACCCCCGTTCCTAAGTGGTCTACTGCGTTTGTGGTTGTAACTTTCAATGCTGAATACACGTCCTGACCATCTCCCGCCCCTGTTGTAAATGCAATCGCAAGACCTTCTTCTGTTGAAGCTGCCTGCGCAGTTTTTGTAATATTTACGTCATCTGTTGCATCTAATGTAACATTAAAATCTCCTCCAGAAAGATTGAGGTCCCCATTTGAAACGAGAATATCTCCAAGAGACAAAGTAAGTGCGGTTATCCCGTCTGCGGAACCGGCAATCACGGTTGCTCCTGTGGTTGCGGCAACATCAAAGCCAGTGAAATCGATCACAGCAGTTGTTCCTGAGAGAGTGTTTGAACCGAGCCTGATTGCCGCAGTTCCAAACGAAGCTGCGGTAAAATCGATTCCGTAAGTAAAATCTGTTCCCGCACCACCGGCGGCAAATAGAATTCCGGCGCCAACCGCATCATCCGCATCTGTGTTTTGAAGAACGAGTCCGCCATCGAGACCCTCTGTCGAAGCGGCATTATCGAGGAGCAGTCCGTACTGTGAAGTTGTTGATGATGTGCCGTCTTGTGCCGTTACGGTAAGATATAATCCATTTTCTGCTGTCGCATTTGTGAGCGTTCGTGAAAATTGAAATGTTTCTCCTGCGGCTCCGGTGATCGATGTAGCCGCATCAAGTGCGAGTGCATCCGCAAAATTATCAAAATCAAGGACATTGGAAGCAATTGAAAGTGCACCACTCGCGACAAGCGTGGCATCACCGCTCAAAGCAACGGACGTTGCGACCTCTCCCGCACTACCGACCAAAATATTTCCTGAAGTAAGGGTTGCAAATTTAGAAAAATCAATTGCGGCAGATGTATTTATGTCTGCGTTTAAAATTGTTCCGTCTGTTATCATGGTTGAAGTCACGCCTCCCGTGTCACCTGTTGTGACGACCGTTCCGGTTGTATTCGGAAACGTGATGATTTTGTTTGTTAATGCCGGATCTGTAAACGCAAATGTTGTTGTAATACTGTTGGTTGTTGCGCCCTCAAACACAAACGGGTAAGTCCCAAGGAACTTTGCCGATGAGAGATCAAAGTTCTCTGTGGCCGATGTACGCACCAAACTTGTAGAGTCAATTCCATCAATATTTTCTGCGTTGAGCGCATATGGCGCGGCTGTCATGCGCTTGCGTGGCGTCATCTCAGAATCCGAACCAATCGTAATGCCAAGATAAACAGCTGCGTTATCCGAAAAGACTGTATCAGCAATGGCTGCATACGGAGTCGCATGCGCTGTATCTCCTAAATTTTCACTGAACAAACCCGAACTCAACGTGACTGTGCGCGCCGTAGAGGTCGCACAGCTTGAACTCGAGTTTGACCACAAACACGTTCCACCGGATGAAGCGTCATATAATTTAAACACGATAGAAAGCGAGGCGTCTGTCACCGGAACTCCATTTGCATTTAAGACGCGCCCTTGATAGCTCACGAGATTCGGCGGTGTTGTTGCCGCACGCGCAACACCAACCATGGTCACAAAAAATGTAACCATGAGAAGGAACGATGCGAATTGTCTGCGCACGTGCGTTGACATACCTCCGTGTGTTAAGTCGCTTTCGTAAATAAGTTAACGTCCATCGAGAAATCTTTTGCCTCTTTGTCTTTTCTGAAGTCGATTGGATTGACCTGTGTGGATCGATATCCTTCCTTTTCGAACACGGCATAGTACTCGGCCGGTCCGAGAAGGAAGGAGTATCGTCCTTTGGCGTCGGTGACTTGTGTTTCAAGAAGCTTGTTATATTTCGGCTCAAAAATACGCGCGACCACATTTGCGACCGGACGGCCGGTATTTTTGTCGTAAACAATTCCCCAAGATTTCGGTTTGCGAGGTTTCGCGAGTCGCTGCACTAATAGATAGATTCCGATTTGTAGAAGCACCATCGCGGCCGCAAGCACGTTCGGTCGGATGATCGCTAAAACAATGGAAGCAATGACGCCAAATAAGGCGATGGAGTGCTGAATCACGCGTAAACGCGCATGCCATTGAATACTCTTTGGTTCATGAAATTCCGCTGCAACAGATGGATCGAGCGGGATATTAGGGGTAATAACCGCATCGGCATCTGTCACGCGTAACAATTCTCCATGATATAAGTCGATGAATTGTACGTCCTCTTTTTTCTCTTTGAGATGTTGAGTAGGGAATTGAAACCCTGACTTTGTGACCGTCAGACGATAAAGTCCTGGCTGAACCAAGAAAAAGAATCGTCCACCTTTGTCCGTCACACGACTTTTCACCAATTTGCCTGGAAGCTCTTGCTCGTCTTTTACCTGATAAAGACGCACAACAGCGAGACCAATTGGCTCCTTACTGACCGCGTTAAAGATGACTCCGAAGGACTTTCGTTTGCGGCGCCCAAAAAAGAGGACTGGCGCGGTAAAAAGATATTGAACAAACGGAAGAAAATCGAATGCCGCTGTTAACACGATGACACTTGAACCCGCAGAAACAACGAGCGTTGGAACCGAGACATCCGCAGCGGTTTGCACCGCTGGAATGGAACGAACGGTTTCAAGACTTTCGGTGACTGCCTGGACGGCTTTTGACTCTGAAATCTTTTGAATCGTTGCTGTGATCTGTTTCACAGTCCCTTGATTGACAACCGTTGCAAGCACGGCTTCCGTCGCCGTTTGCAAAGGGCTTTCCTCTTCTTTGACAAGAGATGTCATCAAGATGCGTGGATTGACAATGTTATTTTTCACATCGAGCACAGGTGTGTCGATGGAAGCATACATATCACGTTCCGCATGGACAAAATAAAGTCCATTTGGAACATACCAAGCAAACGATCCGTTTGTTGTACTCGTCGTTGGATTTTGTGCGCCGTAGGGTGAACCATCCCATACGAGACCATTTCCAGGACCTTGATACAACGTCACGGTTGTTCCCGCCATGCCTGTTTCTTCTCCATCGATGATTTCATACGTGATGCCCGGAGCGACAACACGAAGAAACGAAGAAACATTCTTGGTTTGGCCGTTTGTGTATTCAACAAAAACGGTTACGGGATTGAGCGATAATTCGCTCGGTGTTAAGACGTCGGCCTCATAAAAAAGAACGGATGCCGTCTCTGTAGACGCCGCGACCACAATGGACGCGGAGACAGATGAACGGCTCACCTGTGTCACAGGACGCAAAATGTACGAGTCGGCACCGATCGCGAGCGTTACGCGATCAACACCGGTTCCAAGCGTGTTTGCCGGTACCCGAATAAGCATTGGGGTGCGAGGCAAAACTTCAATGTATCCATTGGTGCTTGATAACTGAATGGTTCCGATTCCAACAGTGATCTGAACATCTGCAAATGTGAGCGTTCCTGCTCCTGACCCGGGAGCAGTTGGTTCAACGGTTTTGCAATCTGACGAACAGATAAACGTGGACTCGGACTGGTCACAGATTCCATTGCCACATGAACTTCCAACCGTTGTGGAAGGAGGCACGCCTGGTTGTGTCGTTTGGACCGCACAATCAGCTGAACATGATGTGGCTGTTTCTGGAGCTGTGCATACATTATCGCCGCAGACTGACCCCGGTTGCCCCGGCTGAACTGCAGGGGGTGCGGAGCAATCGGCTGAGCATGAAGAGGCAGATTCTGTTGCGCTACAGACCTGATCTCCACATACACTTAGCACCTCTATTTCTGGAGCGCTTGGTTGACCCGAGATAAGCGCGCCAGAAGCGAACTGCGAAGCTGTGTCTTTTGCAAAGACACCAAAATAATACGCTGTTTTGTTTGTAAGATTCGTTTGAACGAGTGTTTGGGATGTGCTGTTATTCAAAACAACCACACAGGAAGAATCTGTTGGACCATTTGGAAAACCAGAAAGACATCGCAAAACACGCACGCCCGCAAAATCATCCTCTGCTGGGTTTGTCCAGTTAAGGGTGAGTGTTTTATCTCCTGAAGTGATCGTTAAACCCGCAACGTTTGTTGGTGGAAGATTCGCAAGCGTAACGAATGTTTGATCAGAAGATGTCGCAAGATTCGAAGACGCATCCTGTGACTTCACACGGAAATGATAGGTGGAATTACTTTGAAGTCCACTCAAAATAAACGTATGGCTCGTTGCAAGCGTCGCACTCGTCTGCGTTGCACCGTATGCCGTTGTAAGCCCATAATCAATCGTTCCCGTTGCAGCCTCATTGGTACTCCAACTCACTGTTGCGCCCGACTTTGTGATGTTCGTAACAACAATATTGGAAATAACTGGAGCTGTTTCATCGATCGTATTAAATGTCTGTGTTGCGGACGTTGCAATATTATTCGATACATCTGCGGACTTCACCTGAAAATAATACGTCTTCCCTTCTTGCAAACCTGCAAGAGAAATCGTGTGACTCTTTACCAATGCTGAATCCAACACAAATCCCAATTCAAAGGAATCTGTCAATCCATAATTGACACGTGAGCTCGAATCTTCGTTCGTCGTCCAACTAATCGTTGCGCTTGTTTTTGTAACGTTGCTTACAACGATTTGTGAAATGACAGGTGGAGTTACATCCACTTGATTGGGGGGAGGTGTACAATTTTGGGTACAACTTACGCCACTGTCAATTGAAACACTTGGAACAGTTGCGGTTACGGAAATAGCGTTCGAATTTGAATTGATTGGCAAAACAATCGCCCCAGAATCACTAAACGTACCACCAATCGTCACAAAATGATTTGCGGCCGTTGATGGATTCGTGATTCGGTTTGCACCTGTCCCCGAACTTGTTGCGTTTGTTCCAATACGAATACGCACAACGCTTGTTGCCGCAATAGCACCACCATCGCCCGCACAAATCGTCACGGTCAAAATATTCGATGAGAGAGCAATGGATGCTTTTTCAGAACCTGCGCACGTTGCAGCTGTTGTCATTTCTGTTCCATCATCTGCTACATCAACATCATCTTCGATGATCGACGTTGTGGTGAAACCTGAACCAAACGTGAGTGTCACCGTTTGACCCTCTGAAATACCTGAAGGAGTTGTAAAGAGCACCTCATGATTGGCTGACTGTGATGTTTGAAGCGTTGTAGCGTAATCATTTGCACTCGTAACGGTTGCCGCGCTTACTCGAACAGCCGCCACAAGCGCCGTCATAATGACCGCGATTGAAACAATGTTCGAAATAATGGACAGCCGTTTTTGACACACACTACGTTTTTTTAATTTTTGAAATATATCGATATCCAAGAAACACGAGACCGAGGAAGAATAAAGACGTTAGAAGGAGTTGATATGGGATGTACCAAAATGAAGTTGTTGCGCGAATTGGGTCAAATCCTTCTCCGAGATTCACAGAGAGCGTTGCTTGTATTGGACCAATCGCGAAAAGTCTTGTCTGATCTTGTAAGATAGTCAGAAACCTATTCGGTTTCTGACTCGTGACCGAAATCGATCTTGTTGACATGGGAAGGACTCGATGTTTTGCTTCGTTTGCGTCTCTAATCTGCAGTGTTCGACCAAATAGATCTTTCAGCTCAATCGTTCCTTCTGGAATTGTATAGACATTCCCTTGATTCTGAATGCGGTAGGTCACTGTTTGATGTAAGTTTGTTCGAATTCCTTTCCTGCTTGGGAGAAAATCGAGAAGCGCTGCCTTTTTTACAGAATCGCCTTTAACGTTGAGAAAGACGAGGATGGCTGTTTTTGCCTCGATGATTGCCCCATTTGTTGCGACCACTTCCGTCGGAGCACTCGAGACCGTGATGGCTGATTGATAGGTTCCTGAGGCAACGTCGGCTGGCACCTGCACGGTAAACGGAACTTCTACTTTTGATCTTGCCGGAACCACGACACGGTCTGAGAGAAATACGATCCATTTTGATAGGCCATCATCTAATGCATCCGAGGAAAACTGCGGCTCACCAGATTCATCTTTTCCTGTAAAGGAAAGTGTGTCGAGATAATAGGTTTGACTTGTTGTCTGCGTATTGATCACGGTAAAAGCGGAAGGAATCGATTCACCTCGGCCGCCCACCAAGTCAATCGTTGCAGGCGAAACAGCCGCAGCGTGCATGCAGAGTGGTATCGCGAACAAGATAAGAGATGTGATGAGAGCTCGAAGTTTCATATTAGAAGTTACCGGAAGCAATCAAGGTGATTGATTGGGAATAGTTTCCACTAATCGTTGCTGTAGACGGAGCCGCTTTCAGCGTTAAAAAATTTCTCTTGAAATACTTGGCGCTCGTTTCTGTTGCAACATCTTGAAAAGAAGTGGTAATCGCCGTGTCTTGTGAATCAAACGTGGAGGTTGTGATACTCGTATCCGACGAAATTGCGCCATATTCTCCTACCCCTGCGGTTACGGCACCATCTGCAACATTGTTGATGGTGTTTGCGCCACTACTCAGATTTCCATCTGCCATGATTTGAACGGAATATCCGTTTGTGAGATCTGCGGTGACCTCAAAAGCAATCACCGCCGTTGTAATATTTGAGCTACTCAACTGTCCAAGCCCAATAGCCGAACTGTTTAATGGGTAAAGAAAATCGTTAGACCCATCGATCGTTGGAGTTGTTCCGTTATCTGACCACGCATCAACGGTCACAGATACCCCGGAAGAAACGCTTGTGATTTTTCCTATCGCGGAAACCTGACTCGCTCCCAAATCTTGAATCAGCGCAACATATCCGCCAGCAGCCAGGCCCGTTGTTGCCGCCGTTGAAACGGTCGTGCCGCTTCGTGCTGAGACTGCGCGTGCGTCAGACGTATTTTGAAGCAAAACGTCAAATGTAATGACCTGATCAAAGATTCCAGCGCGATACCCACTGTCCGTCTGATAATTCGTGCTTGTTGAATTTCCAAGCGCGTTTCCACCAACCGAATCATGAATGCCATAATTGGTTGAGGTGGATGTATCAGAACCTCCCTCGGTTAAGGAGTCCCAACGGATTTGGTAGTTTGTGGATGTCATCTCTGCACCTACAGGGTTCGTGTATATAAAAAACCCCACAAGAACAAAGGCGGCAATAGACTTTTTCATATCTTGACCTTTACGCATCTATTGTATCATGAACAACAAATTTCGTCAAGCCATATTTAAGCTAAATTTAGATGAAATAATTGATCTCTCTCATTTTCTACTCATAAATTTTTGTCAAAAATACTGTAAAACTGACTTTTTTAAAAGTTATCCACAGTTTTTAAATTTTGTCTACGCTATTGTAGCCAAACAAGCCTTTATAAGCTCAAAATTTCTAAATTTCGTTTCACGTGAAACAAAAAACACCGAGTCAAATGCGCAGTGCTTTTAAGATCTGCTGATTCCCTTTTGACTACCTTCAAAGCAACGCTTTACGTCAGCTCTTCTAAACTTTTTAGGACAACATCTGCCTCTTCGTAGTTTAATCCATCCGCATGACTCGTTGGTACAGCAATAACAAAACAGACAGCTGCTTTACCAGAACGAACCCCACTTAGGGAATCCTCAATGACTACACAATCACCTGGTGACAAAGACAAGCGCTTCATTGCAAGCAAATACGGACTTGGATCAGGCTTTCCACGACTGATTTCGTCACCTGCCACAATTTCATCAAAGAAATGGTGAATATTAAAACGTTTAAGCAGCGATTCCACTTCAAATCTCGGCGAACTTGTTACAAGAGCAATTTTAAATGATTTTGCGTGAATATTCTCAATACAGTCGAAGAAACCTGGCATAAAAGCGATCTTATTTTTTGTCTGTTCTTCGAGAAGCTTCCAAAATAAAGCCCTAAATTCTCCTTCACCCATCGAAACACTCCACTTTTCCATCAAATAGTGGCTCCAATACGATTGTGTTGAGCCAAGGATCGCTTTATGATCTGTTTCCTCGAAGGTTCCACCGAATTCAAGTCCTAGTTTAACAAAAGCATCATGTGCCAAATCTTCTGTATTAAAGATGACGCCGTCCATGTCAAAAAGAACGGCTTTGGTGTTGGCTGGAAAATTCACAAAATGTTTCACGTGAAAAATAAAAAGGTTTTGTGGTGTCCTCAGGGGGATTTGAACCACCATCAACAGCTTAGGACGCTGTAGCACTATCCAATTATGCTATGAGGACAAAACATAAAAATTTTGCGATCTATCGGCTTGGTCTCCGGGCGATGCTTCGGAGTACTTCAATGTACACCTCAGCATCGTCCTCGCCCTGCACCGATATCTCATCAAAATTTTCATGTTTTGTCATTCATTACATATGCGTCGTAAAATACAAGATTCGTTAAACGCCGCATGCTATAATGGAGCTCGAACATTATACGTTTCTTTAACATTCATCGTAAAGCATTATGTCACCTGTTGAAATCATCATTCTTGTTTTACTTCTTGCGATTGTTGTTTTTCTTGTCGCAAAAAAACCATCGGCTTCATTTGATCACTCTTCTTTTCAACAAACTCTTTCGGAATTACGCAAAGAACTTCAAGAAACCACCAATAATCAGCGTCGCGAAGTTGCCGATCGACTCGACCAAATGTCTGATCGCATGATGAAAAACCTAACAGAATCCTCATCCACACTGCAAAAAAACTTTCAAAATACATCAGGAATCATTCGAGACGTCACAGAAAAACTCACGAAACTCGATGAAACAAATAAACAAGTTCTTGGCTTCTCAACACAACTTCAGAGTCTCGAGAATATTCTTAAAAATCCAAAACACCGTGGAATTCTTGGGGAATACTGGTTGGAATCGCTTCTTGGACAAGTTCTCGCGCCTGGCCAATACGAAATGCAATATGATCTCGGTATAGATGAAACATCCGGACAAAAGCTGATTCCTGACGCTGTGATCCACATTAAAGAAATGCTGATTCCAATAGATTCGAAGTTTTCTTTGGAAAATTACAACAAAATCTCGAACGAGCAGGATGTTGAACTTCGCGAGCAGCTCGAAAAGGAATTTAAATCCGATGTAAAAAAACGCATCGACGAAACCTCAAAGTACATTCGCCCTGATAAGGGGACAACGAATTTTGCCTTCATGTTTATTCCGGCCGAAGGGGTTTATCACAACTTGATCAATTCAAGTGTGGGCGCTGTAAAGGTAAACGCGCGCAATCTCATCGAGTACGCCTTCGAAAAAGGCGTCATGATCGTTGCACCAACTTCGTTCTTTGCCTACCTACAAACAGTGATCCTTGGACTAAAGGCCTTGCAAATCGAAGATTCTGTGAAGGATATACAGCTCCAGGCCGAGGCACTCGTGAAACACATGAAAGCGTATGAGGACTATCACAATAAGCTCGGAAAGAACCTTGAAACGACCGTCCGCGCCTTTAATGCCTCATCTGGGGAGTTAAAAAAGGTCGATAAAGACGTGTTTCGCATCACGCAAGGCGCAGCCGGAAAGCTCCTTGAACCGATTGAAATCGAGCAGGGAAGTCAGATGCTTGACGATTAAGGTCTTTTCCCATAAACTTCGACTCAATCCGTATCGCTCTCACGGAATGTGATAGATGCAAAGGAGGATATAACCTTTCCATCTTGCCCAAAAATTATTTACTACACTATGCCAAACAAAGAGAACGCCAAAAAAGCGATGCGCAAAGCAGAAAAGCGCACCCAACACGTGAAAGTTATCAATGCAGAAATCAAATCACTTCGCGTGAAATTGCGCAAAATGATTGATGCAAAGAAACTTACAGAGGCTGCGGAAGTTGCAAAACTTGTCAGCAAGAAATTCGACAAAGCCGTTTCAAAAAACATCGTCAAAAAAAACACCGCCGCTCGTTTGAAGTCACGTCTCATGAAAAAAGTGAACGCGCTCAAAACGAAGTAAATAAAATCCGAGCCTCATAGCTCGGATTTATTTTTCCACAACCCACCATTGACAATCACAAAATTTTTTGATGAAATAGAGATACAAGAAATTAGAACTCCTACATGATCAAATTCATCTGGGAGTTCTTTTTTTGTTTTAACATTCTGCGTATGAAAAATTTTGATGAATGGAATCTTCTGAAAGAGAAAATTGAATTGTTAAACATGCAAATTCCATTTTTTCATGAACGCGAAGTTTGGTGGTGTTCGATTGGTCTTAATATTGGGTATGAACAAGATGGAAAAAACGCACTCTTCGAACGACCCGTGCTCATTCTCAGAAAATTTAATCGCCACACTGCCTGGATCCTGCCAATGACCTCAAAAAATAGAACAGGAAACTGGTATCATCCCTATGTTCAACAAGGGAAAATTTTTTCTATCCTCCTATTACAATTGCGCCTCATAAGTTCAAAACGTCTCCAGCGATTGATACGGAAAATTTCTGAGGAGGAATTTAAACAGATTGAAGAAAAAATTATCGCCTTGATAAAAAAACGGAACTCTCACATTGAGAGTTCCTCGGGAGCCAAACGGCCAAATAAATGACACAAAACCCACTTTCGTATCAAAACGGAATCATTTTTAGGGCGATTCCTCGGGGATCACTTCGACTACATGATCAAATGTAAATAAACTCTAACATCAAATCCTATGTCTGTCAAATCAAAATACTTCACAAAACTATTTTTTTACTCCATTTCGATCATCATCAGCATCGCTTCACTGTGGTTTTATCATAACTCTACAGATCAGCACACACTCGACAAACAGAAGGCCAAAATAGCAATCGAGTCTCAGGTGATTCGTGTTGTTGATGGTGACACCATCATCGTCGCGCTTAATCATAAACCAGAAACGGTTCGATTACTCGGCGTTAACACTCCCGAGACAGTCGCACCGAATCGACCCGTACAATGTTTTGGTCCGGAAGCGTCTGCATATGCAAAAAATCTCATGATCGATCGCATTGTGAAACTTGAGTCGGATCCATCTCAAGATAATCGAGACAGATATGATCGTCTGTTGCGTTTTGTATTTCTCGAAGAGATGAATATAAATAAAACCCTCATTCAAAACGGTTTTGCGCGTGAATACACCTACAAAATTCCGTACCAATATCAGAAAGAATTTCGAGCGGTGCAAAAAATAGCAAAGAAAAATAAACGTGGATTGTGGGGAGCGTGTCCATCAAAATAAAAAATCATCCTTTTTGGGGATGATAAGCTTATTCCTCTTCTTCTCGTTGAGTCTCAACCCTCGTCATCTGTTGGAATTCTTTTTTGAAGAAGAGGTGCAGACCACTGAGAATGAGACCTCCTGAGAGAGAAATCGCGAGCGCGAGTTCGATTTTCTGTGTCGAGATGTAAAAAAGTGGACCAACCACGACACAAATGAACCCCGAATACTTGGTCGCATTCAAAATAGCATTGGGCCACAAATCCTGTTCACCTATGAGACAAAGCAGAAATGTGAGTGTTCCAACAAGCAAGGCAAACGCCTGAAGAATATTCGATGGATTTTCTGTAGCCATTTTTGCCGCATCGGTACCGCATGCGGCAAGCACGATGATAGCTCCAAGTGAAATGAACAATCGACTCATGTGTTCCTCCTATTCATGATTGCCTGGTTTCAAATCACGTTCGTACCACCGAAGTACGGCACGTGTTCCACATACAGCTCCGAGAGCACATCCGAGGAAACCAAGAATGGTTGATAAGACCATCACAGCAATGACCATCGCGGAGGGTGAGATCAAACTTGATGCCCACATTCCACAAAAAGATAAGATCCAAAGAGCGACAATGATCACAGCTGTTCTCATGTGTTCCTCCGCGCTCGATCAACTATTGATCGAGCGAAAACCTTAACAAAAAACCGCCTGATGGTCAAACAATTAATCGTGTGGCGATCAAATCCACCGCCAAATCCACACTAATTACGCCATTTTTCATGGCGCGATCAAATTCGAAGAGTTGGGCGTGTGCGTCGAGAAGTTGTTGCAAGGAGAAATTTTTTGCTTGAGTGACGAGCTTGGATGCGACGAACGGATGCACATCGAGCTCTGTTGCAATCGTATTCTTATCCGCTCGAGGATTTGAATCGAGAACCGAACGTGCGCCGAGAAGTAAACGAATCTGTCGCGTGAACATGCTCATCAAATAGTAATCGTCGGAACCAGCGAAACGTTCTTCCTCGAGCATGCGGACAGTTGCACGAACATCTTTTCGAGAGAGCGCATCAACAAGGTCGAAAATTTTTCCTTCAAAATTCGCTTGCACAAGTTGTGTAACCATTGTCTCGGTGATGGTCGATCCGTTTGCAAATGCAACCAGCTTATCGATCTCATGACTCATCTGCCACAAGTCCGCACCGACGCGTTCGATCAATGCTCGCAGTGCGCCCGACTCGATCGAAGAACCTTTTGACTTACATCGATCCGCGATCCAAGTTGTGAGCGAGGAGCCAGCGAGAGCAGGGAATGGATATGTGTGAACTTGAGCTTGTTCTTTCAGTGTTTTAAAAAGCGACTTCTTCTCAATTGCATCCACCGCCTTCGACTCCCACAAAATAACAATCGTCGAGTCTGGGGTTCTCGAGAGTCCCGTCTCCCAAAGCGGGAGGTCGTCTTTTTTTACGGAGTCTATCAGATCGCGAATAATGACCATGCGATGCTTCGAGAGAAACGGCATGGTCGTCACAGCTTGAATAACATCACCCGCGATCAGCTTTCCATCTACAGACGGAAAAACAACGGTGTTCAAACCGGATGGATCATGTTTCTCACGAAACGCATATTTAAGCTGCGAGACTTTTTCCTGCGCGCGGAACGAGTCATCGCCGTAGACGAATAAAAGCATAGTGAGTGGATTGTATCGTTGATCGATCGGGGTCGCAAGCAATCAAAAATCACCGCATTAACGGTGATTTTCACTTTATATCTTCTCCATCTCCCCCCAATTCTTTCCCTTCTTTACCTCGACCTCGAGTGGCACATCAAACTTTGCCACACTTTCCATCATTTCTTTCAATCCTTTGCTTACGTTATCTACATCATCTTTGTGTACCTCGAGGACAAGTTCATCGTGAACTTGGAGCAAAATACTCGCGCGTAGCTGACTTTGTTTCAGCCAGCCGTCGACGGAGAGCATCGCCATTTTCACAATATCCGCCTGCGTTCCTTGAATCGGCATGTTTTGTGCCATGCGCTCCGCTTGCGCGACAAGCATTTGCATGCCGGATTCAATCTCAGGAAAATATCTTCGACGTCCGAAATATGTTTGCACGAATCCATCTTCGTGCGCTTTCTTTTTGAGTGAGTCGAGATATTCACGCACCGCAGCGTGAATGTTGAAATATTTTTCAATGAATGTTTTTGCTTCGGTCATGGTGAGCCCCGTTGATCTCGAAAGGGAACGCGGTCCCATTCCGTACATGATGCCGAAGTTGATGGCCTTTGCCGCGCGACGCTGGTCCTTCGTGACGGCACTCTCGTCGATCTCCCAAACTTCCGCAGCGGTTCGTGTGTGAATATCCGCGCCGTTATTAAATGCATCGATAAATGGTTTGTCGTGCGCGAGAATCGCGACAAGGCGAAGCTCGATCTGTGAATAGTCGGCGGAAACGAGTAAACAATCTTTTGCCGTAACGAATGCTTTGCGAATTTCGCGACCGAGTTCGGTGCGAATCGGAATGTTTTGCAAGTTCGGATCGATCGACGACAATCGTCCAGTCGCCGCAATCGTTTGATTGTACGTCGTATGGATACGGCCATCTTTCGCGACTTGTCGCGGAAGCGCCTCGACGTATGTTGATTGCAATTTCGCGAGTTCACGATACTCCGAGATCATCGGAACGATCTCATGTTCATCCATCAACTTTTCGAGTTCTGACGCCGCTGTCGAGTATCCCGTTTTTGTTTTCTTGATGTGTTTCGTCGAAAGCTGCAGCGTCTCGAACAACACATGTGCAAGTTGCGATGGAGAATTGACGTTCACTTCCTCACCCGCAATGTCACGAATCTTTTTCTCGAGACTCGTAATATTCTTTGCGAGTTCTTTCGAGAAGACGCCGAGCGCCTTCACATCAACCTCGATTCCTTTTTCTTCCATGCGATACAACACTGGAATCAGAGGCATTTCAATCTGATCATACACATGTTCTTGTTCCGTCTCATGCAATTTCTTGCGAAGGATTTTTTCGAGCGCAGGCAAATGCTGCGCGAGATCTGCGAGTTTCTTGTAATCTTTATCGCTCGAGTACGAAACGGGCAGTTCCGTGTTTCTCACCCCAAGTTCCTCCTCGAGAACGGTGCCGATATCGTATGATCTCGATCCGGCATTCAATAGGTACGATGCGATCATCACATCAAATACTTCATTCGTAAACTTCCAACCGAGTGTATGCATCAAAAACTTTTCATCGTGTATAATCACTTTTTCCGCGCGAGAAATTTTTTTATGAAGCGCTTCGAGCAGTGCTTTTGTTGGGCTCATCACGCATACCGTATGCATACCATCTGAAATCGCAAACGCCGCGTGAATCGTTCCGAAGAGATCTGGCGTTTGTGTTCCGAGGAGAATGCCGATGGTTGTGTCTTTGATTTTTTTGAGCGCGGGTTCGAGAGAGGGAAGGTCGCGAATGAGTTCTATTTTCTTTGTCATCTCGACTGAGGAGTTCGACGACGAACGGAGAGATCCCTCGGCTTCGCTGCGCTTCGCTCGGGATGACACAGAAGAAACATTTCCATTCATATCATCGATTGGGGGTGGTGGTATTTCTGAATCACTCATCGCCGTCGAATACTTTCTGAGCAACGAACGAAACTCATATTTGCGGAAAAGCTCGAGAAGGGAATCAAGGTTCGGTGATTGATAAACGGTTTCGTCGAGATGAAACTTAAACGGAACATCACGAATAATCGTCACGAGCATTTTGGATTCTTCTGCGACCTTCTCTTTTCCATCCAACTTCTTTGCAAACTTCGACGGCACTTCACCTTTTTTTAATGCTTCAAAAATTCCATCAACGGTTCCAAACTTCTGAATCAACTCGAGCGCACCCTTCTCACCAATTCCAGCAATTCCCGCAATGTTGTCGGACGTATCTCCTCGAAGCGCTTTATAGTCAATGAGCTGATCGGGTCGAAGTTCGAACCTCTCGAACACCGCCGATTCGTCGTACGTCTTCGTTTCGGAAACGCCTTTTACGAACGATAAAACTCGAACGTGATCGCCAACGAGCTGAAGCGCATCCATATCACCGGTTACAATCACCACATCGACGTTTTGTTTTTTTACAACTTCGGCGATGGTTCCAATCACATCATCCGCTTCATATCCGGGAGCGCTGTATGACGGAACGTGATATGCGAGCAACAATTCTTGAATCATGGGAATTTGCGCATACAACTCCGGTTCTTTTTTTACGCGCGTTGCTTTGTAACTTTCAACCGCATAATGTCGAAACGTCTTGCCAGGAAGATCCCATGCAACACAAAAATAATCCGGTTTAAAGCTATAACGGATTTTTTCAACAACGTTCGTGAAACCGTAAACCGCATTCACGATAAGTCCATCTTTTGTGGCGAGCGGTGGAACCGCATGCCAAGCGCGATGCAAAAGCGCGTTACCATCGAGAATATAAAGGGTTTTGCGAGAAGTTTTCATGTGCCTACAGTGTATCAGCCTTCTCCGCCTTTTCCCAAATCAAATCAAACAACGTCTTGTACGTCAGCGCCACGTCACCACTCGCAAGCAAAATCATCGTGTTTTCTTTTCGTGTCGTAATAAATGCAACGTGATCCGCAAAAATAATCACTGTCGACGGGAGCACGGTACCGGTCGGCAAAAAACGTGACTCGCGCAATTCTTCCGAATCTTTTTCCACAATCTTTCGCGTATCGCGATTGTCTGGAATGAGTTGTTTGCTCAAAATTTTCTTTTGCATGCGCTCCGCAATCACACGCTTCACAAGATACGGTTCCTTCACGTAGTCAAGGAGTCCGGTTCCGCTTGTGATCAATCTGTATTCCTTCACGCCTGATCCGATAATCGCTTTCCAAACTCTTTTGAATCCATCCGATCCTTCGTAAAACGTCACACCCGGTCCTTCGTGAACTGATCCGTGAATCGTCTGGAGTGCTGGGAGAGTTTTTGAGAATAATGCCGCGCGATCTTCAAGATTACGATTGAGGACATCTGGAAGTTCCGCGATATACACCGTTGTGTTTTTCTGCTTTCCGACCTTGAACACTCCGTGGTGTTCGAGACGTTCGAGAATCGGGTAGAGAGTCGTGCGCGGTAATTCGGTTCTTCTTGATAGTTCGAGAACCGTTGCCGTGCCGATTTCTAGCCCTGCGAGGTAGACTTTGACTTCTTTTTCGTCAAGACCAAAAGCTTCAAGGCCTTTGAGAATGTCAGATGTGTAGTTCATATGCATATATTCTATGATCTCATGCGAACCCGTGATAGTCAAAATGTTGTCGAAAAGGTCGACAATGCCTATTTCGACTTTACCGGGAATGCATTATCTTGATCATAGAGATTGTCCTTTCCAACACCAACACGGAGGCACATCATGTTTACAGACGATTTCGCGAAGGTTCACGGTCACGTGTTTGGAAAGTCCAGCATGCCGGCCAATCGCTATCGGGAGCTCACGCCCATGTTCATGATTCGTTTCAACCCAGGCTCGACGGACCAAAACGCCGTGAAGTCGATGATCGGCATCGCGCGCAAGTGTCGTCAAGCGATTCTTGATGGAATGTCGCCCGACATGGATGCGACGATCGTGAACCTGACGGGTCAGTTCGATCGCGAACTCGCACACATGCGTCTCACGCATCGCCTCGTCACGGTTGGTGATTGGGCGGACAGCCTCTTCAACATCTTCGCCCATGGCTCGGACTTTTGCCCGCAGTGCGGAACGAAGTCATTCTCCTACCCCGTTTTGCACTGCCCGGATTGCGGTGCAAACCCGGGTACCGTGGTCGAAGAAGCCGGCGGAATCGAATTCCTGCCGCTCCAAGATCCTCGTCTGACTCTGTGATCTTCACAGAGTTTTTTCTTCCAACACGAGGAGGTCTCATGCGACCGCGCATCTATGTGCATCCGGGCACAGAACGTATGCCCGTAAAATCGCTTCAGCCATTCCTTCGAACACCGTTTGAAAAAAACTTTCTCATGGATGCGTCTCTTATGACACAAGAAGACGCTCGCACGTGTCCGTGGATCGGTTACGGAATGGGGAAGGGTGTAACACATCATCAAAAAGACATTTCCGTTTTCATGATTCCAAACGAAATGAAAAGTGGATTGCACGGCGAGATGGTGCAAGGATTCAAAGGTGTGGACCCAATTGATCGTTGCTACCTTGATGATCACAAACTCGGCTTCGGCGGTTTTGTGCGATGGATTTACTTCTCGGATCCGAATGACCCACATACAGACCAGGGTGTGTTCGGACTCGACTGGAGTCTCATTCACAAATTGTCGAGTGGAATCGCAACATCCATGTTGATCGCGCAAGTGATCATTGCTCGCGCGCATGCGCACGGAATTCCAGGAAACGCTCGTGTTGCACTTATGAATCCAACGATGTGCGAACCTGCGTATCTGACGGAATGGAAACAACACACCAGACTTCTCACGGTGCACGACTGGAGTACAAAAGGCTCGAGTCTCTTCTGTGAAGAGGGAACTCATTGCCCCAAATGTGGCCTTTCGACATTTGAGAAACCGCGTCGATTCTGTTATCGATGTGGAACGAATCGCAACAACGTCTTCATGGAGGTTTGTCATGGCGTATAAGTCATCCTCATACGGCGGTTCCTGGAGCGACAATTCGCGCAATCAAGCGCCGTACGTTGCACCGCAACCGAGTTACCCAAGCACGCGTGCATCGCATCTACGCTCCGTGAATCACGCAACACCACACAGCGGAGCTCCTTGGACCTTCTGCTCGGCCTGTGGCGAAAAACTGGAACACGACGCGCGTTTCTGCCACGAATGTGGAACTAGTGTCGGCAAAGTCCAGCTCGTAACCGATCTTATTCCCGTAAAGTGCGCGTGCGAACGTACGCTCAAAAAGGAATACAAGTTCTGTCCCGGCTGCCAAACGGCCGTCGACAAAACTTGGGAACAGACGAAGGCTTGCACCTGTGGTGCTGTCATCCAGGTCGAAGCGAATGCCTGCGTTTCCTGCGGCAAAAAGACAAATGCCACGCTTGCAAAACGCAAAACTGGCTAGAGACGCTTGCCTCGCAATACGCTTGCGAGGTTTTTTTCATTGATATCAAATACTCCGAACTATTGATCTTTTTCTTTCTGAACGTTATACTCTGCTCGCTAACCTATATGGCGGTCATGGTGAAAAGGTTATCACAGGGGTTTGTGGTACCTCTATTACGGGTTCAATTCCCGTTGACCGCCCCACAAAACCTCCAAAATTGGCGATCTGCTTGCGCTTCGGAAATAAATGTTTTCGCCGTAGATAGTCTACGACTCAAACATTTATTTCCTCCAGCGCGGCGCATCTCATCCAATTTTGGAGGTTTTGTTTTTGTGTTGTCGAACTCTTCGACAAGGCATATTTCAAATATTCTCAAATGATTTATGCTGTTTCTGTAACAAGAGTTTGATATATCGACAGACACGTCGAATCCCTTGACAAAAACCACAAAAAGCCTTAAGGTCCTTGATCCTTTCTTCAGCTGGGAACACGGTGTTGCCTGCTGAAATGAGGAATCTACCTCATCGGAAGTACCTTCCAAATTTCAGGAGGAAGACATGGCTCGAATTCCCGCACTTCAGGGAAATGGATTTTCGCAAGAAACAATGCTCGACATGATGAAGCCAAAAGGCAAATTCTATGGCGTGCGCGGTTCGTTCGTAATTGGTGACACAAAGATTGGTGGACACACTACCTGTCATACTCTCCAATTCGGACGCAAGCTCATCATCTTTGACTTCGGCTCAGGCATGATTGACATTGGCAATGAGCTCATGAAGCGTTATCTCATGCCGGGCAAAACCATCAAAGATGTTGATGTGTTTTTGAACCAGTATGTCGCCCAAGGCAGTGACATCAAAAACCTTGGGCAAGCATTGCTCGAAAGCGGGCATCTGAACCAAGAAGAAGAACTGGATCTCACGTTCATGAGTTCGCATGTACACGGAGACCATCTCTTTGGGGCACAGGCCTTCAAGCCAATCTTCTCGCCGAAAACCAAAATTCACATGATCGGCGGTCTTCACTGCGGCATGAACCTCTTTGAGGTGATGCAACAGTTCAACTTTCGTCCTCCTGTTTTCCCGGTTCCGTGGGAATACCTTGGTTCCAAACGGGATCTCCGTGTGATTGAACCCAATGAGCATTTCGAAATCGAAAACGATTTGCAGCCGATCAAGGTTTGGGTTCTCCCGATGAATCACCCAAACGGTTCGTACGGATATCGCTTTGAGTGGTGTGGTCATGTCATTGCCGTGACACTCGACCATGAGCACGGAAAGGATGAGTTCGACAAAAACATCGTACGCCTTTGGGAAGGTGCAGATGTGGTTGTGACGGAAGTGCAATACACGAAAAAGATGTATGAAGACAAACGGCAAGGCTACGGTCACATCACCGCGGAAGCCGCGGCACAACACGCGATCGAAGCCAAGCCGAAGCGCATCATCACCACACACCATGATCCGGACGCGGACTATGACACGGTTCAGGAAATCGCTCGCACCATCGAACGTCATTCTCATATCCAGACGACGTTTGCCGTTCAAGGCATGGTGTTCTAAGACACTCTCAACACATCCCTCGGATGTGTTTTTTCTTTGCCGACAAAAAACCTGTTCGTTTGAACAGGTTAGAACAGCTTGAGGGTGTTGAGTTCGCGCGTGATGTTTGCGCGGGCTTGCGTTTCATAGCGCGCGTGAAAAAACTCGGTCGAGAAAATGTGTGGGCGGTCGAGGAAAGATTGCATAATCTTGCGGCGGCCAGGGACATACAGAAGGCGTGGAACGCGTTTGTACTCTGCACGAATCTGACGCGTGTATTCTTCGTACACATTCCAAGGCTGTCCGAGAATCGAGAGATCGATGTCGACCATGATTTGCGCGTCGTGTTCTTCGGGCGCGGCCGCGTGTTTGGTGGCGCGAATACAGACGTCTGCGGTGAGGGTGTGGTTTCTTGTCCACTCTCGAGGTTCGACGAGTACGTACATACGGTCCGCACTGCGATCTTCGTTGTCTTTGCGATTCGTTTCATAATAGAGATCATGAAACCAGATGGCGAGTTCAACACCGAGCAGATCATCACACTGAGCTTTCACTGCTTCGAATTCCTGCAGGCACGCCGCAATGTGTGCGAGTGTATGATATTTTCTGTGTGACTCTCCGTACCGTCGCGCGAGTTCTTGAAACCCGATCTGCATCGCTGCAACGTCGAGATTCAGATCCTCGCACAACCGTCTCCATGCAAGCCACGGTTCAATCTTAGGCGTTTGCATTCAGAACCTCCTTGAATTTGGCGATCACGGAATTCACAATCGCCGGTGAGACGAAAAACGCGACCATTTCTTCCCACTTATCAAATCCCATCAACGCTTTGACGGAACTTGAGCTCACCACTGCCACATCATGTGGCGGACGGATGAACGCGGTTTGAATATCATACGTGCATTTCATCTTGTCGAGTGCTTCGCGAACCATGTCTTGTGTGTTGGCTTCGTCTTCATAGTCTTTCGGACCACGGACTCCGCGCAGCACCCAATTCGCATCAATGCTCATTACGTAATCATGCAAAAACATTTTTCCGCAAGATGTAACTTCCACATTTGGAAGATGAGACGTACATGCACGAATTTGTGCGAGGCGTTCTTCAACAGTGAACATGGTTTTGTTTGCCTTCGCCGGATTCACACCAACCGCGATCACAAGTGTGTCGAACATTTTGGAGCCTTGCTCCGCGACCCACAAGTGTCCGATCGTAAACAGATCAAACGAACCTGCATAAACCGCAACGCGATTACTCATGATTTCCTCCTGTGATCTGATTGTACAGATCCTTCACTCGTCCTTCGAGCTCGGGAAGGGAACAGAACGTATCGATCACGTATGTTGCGAGTGCGACTTTCTTTGCTTGCGGCCATTGCTTGGCCATACGCGCATCAAACTGTGCGTGCGTGAGATTCGGGCGTCCCGGAATTTCTCTCGCGAGGACGCGACGAAGTTGTTCTTCTTCGTCACACGTCACAACAATGATCTCCCGCGGTTTGGAAAAATATTTCGCCACGTCGGCTTCGAACAAAATTGCGTTCTCGATAATGTGTATTTTCTCAGGACGCTTTCCCGCGCGATGCGCGATTCCCGTCATGATATGCAATCCTGCGAATGCTTCAAGCGCAACACGCTTCTGATCGTCCGAGAAGATCGCAGCTGCGATGATGCCAATCTGCGGCTCCTTACCGACGTATGCGTGTTCACTGATCAAAAATTGGATATAGTCGCGCGCGAATTGTTCACGCATCATCTCTCTCCAAATGAGGTCCGTGTTGTACACAAATACATCCGGAAATGCCGAAAGCAATTTCGCCACAGTACTTTTCCCGCAGCCCATGTTGCCCGTCAAACCAATCATACGAGGCTTCATTGTGTCTCCTTTTAATGTACGTCCTGCCTAGACTGTATCTTTTTGCGCAAAAGTGTACAATTCTGTCTAATACTCATTAGACGATATATGCACGATCCTCGCAAAATACTTAAAAAACTTGGGTTGTCGGAATCCGAGATCACCGTTTACCTCTCTCTTGCCGCTGGGCGCAGAAGCCCCCGCGACATTATTAAGGATACGGGTGAGAAAAGACCGACCGTGTACTATGCCCTAACTTCGCTTGAGCGTCGAGGGCTCGTAAGCAAGTCCGGCAAAGAGAGCGATCAAAAGATCGTGCTCGAACCCCTGCACAAACTCGAGCATCTCGTCGAAGAAAAGAAGCATGAGCTCGAGGCACTCACGGCAGACATCCAGATTCTGAAGACGGCACTCGAGACGGCTGCCCCCTCGAGCGACAGGCCGACTGTCTCGTTCTTCGAGGGATTTGAAGCGGTGAAGAACGCGATGATGGATTCGTTGTATTGTAAATCGAAAAAAATTTGTTCGGTTGTGCCAAAAGAAAATTTCGCCTGGCAAGTCGGGAGTGCCTTCGTCGAGCGATACGTTGGAAGTCGTATCGATCGCAAGATTGAGACACGTAACTTGTGGGAACAGCGAATCGACCCAGTTATCTACCGCGACTACTACAAAGGAAAATCCGATGTGCGCATTTTGCCAGATGTCATGCACAAAAAATTTCTCACAACGATTTTTTTGTACGATGACAAAACACTTTATGTTTCCTCGAGAGCAAACGCGTACTGTGTGCTCATCACATCGAAGGAGCACCACGACACGATGATGGCGTGGTTTGAAGGGTTGTGGGGCGCGGCGGAAACGTATGAAAAAACTCAGCCGTGAAGGCTGAGCGAGACCTAGTAAACGTATTTTGGATGCGGGCTCTGTCTGCGCATGACGTCATGCAAATTCTCAATGGAGCGCTGAAGTTCGATGCGATCTTTTGCCCATACATCAACATGCGCTTGTCGCATACGTGCATTCAGATGCGTAAGGCGCACCATATCTTCAAGTGAATCGGGGACTGATTTCACGCCGTAGGCAACAAGGACACGTTTCACTTCTGCTTTGAGAAAAACTTCCTCCGCCTGTTTTGGCGTGAACATCATGGATCGAACGATCAGGCTCACAGAAGAAAAATATGAAAGAGATTCTTCTTGCATGCGAAAGAGTTCATCAAGCAAGACCATGGATCGCAACAGACAATCTGTAAGTGTGGACACGGTCGGCGTTTCGTTTTGTATACGGACGGTCATATCCACAAGCTCGGCTGCAATACGAATGTCCGTTGGGCACAACCTCTCTGTTTCAAATCGTACAAGTGCGTCAACGGCAGATGTCAGTTTTGCCTGTCGTGACGGTTCCTGCACGCGCGATTTTGCGATCGGTGTTGCTCCACACGCCATCGCACACCCAACGCAAAGAAGCACGGCCATGATTCGCATGTGTACCTCCCATAACACGCACGCTATCGTCTCTTTACAAAAACGTCAAAATCAGATATATTTGCGGAGGTTTTTGGCCCGATAGCTCAGTTGGATAGAGCAGGAGACTTCTAAGCTCAAGGTCGCTGGTTCGAATCCAGCTCGGGCCACCATAAAGAATCTTTCGATGATCTCGAAGGATTTTTTATTGCTCAGTATCTTGACAAAAACCAAAAAAAGGCTCATGATAATCGTCTATCTGTGCATCTGTCTATGCAGATAGAGGGAGGAAAAAACATGCCGTGTTTGCTTGTGTTTGATGTATTCTCTCAAGGTGAGAAGACACCTATGTGCATTCCGCTCGATGCCACAGAACTCCAGGCAGCCATGAAAGAAGCAAAGATCAAGTATCGGACAGTAAGGGAAATGTTCGGACCAGTTCAAATGAATCCGCGCCTCGTCTCTGGCAATCGCACCATCTCGCTGCGTGTTTCTCCGACGCAAATCCAACGGTTCTCCTTGCAAATGTAACCTCATCGCCTCTTTGGCGTTTTTTTTTATTGTCGCACAAAAATACACGCAAAGCATGTATTTGTCAATCGTTTACGCATGATGCTTCCCATGAAACTTCTTATACACATCTTTCATCTGGTTGTTGGTAATGTGTGTATAAATCTGTGTGGTTGTGATGCTTGAGTGACCGAGCATGGATTGCACGGATCGAATGTCTGCACCGGAGAGAAGTAAATCTGTTGCGAAGGTGTGACGAAGCGTGTGCGGAGTGATGTGTTTTGTAATGCCAACCGCGGTTGCATATCGCTCAACCATTCTTTGAATAGATCGAGGAGTGAGCGGCCCGGATTCTTCGCGACCATGCTTCGCGCGATCATGCGAGACGAAAATAAATGGAGACGCGTCACGGCGTTTATCGAAATACGATTTGATCGCGTCCTTCGCCGTCGATGAGAGAAACACGAGCCGTGTTTTTCCACCTTTTCCACGAATCGTAAATTCATCACGCTTCAAATTCACATGCTCGATCTTTAAGTTCGAAAGCTCGGACACACGGAGGCCGGTCGAGAACAGCAATTCGAGAATCGCTTTGTCTCGCAACGCAATCATGCCGGCTGCGGTTCGATCGGGAGCTTTCAATAATCGATCTAACTCATCAACCTCGAGAAACTCAACCTGTCTCATGGGTGTCTTTGCAAGTTCGATCTGCTCGGACGGAAGAGACTCGACCGCTTGGCGCGCGAGGTACTTGAGAAAAGATCGAAGCGCGATCAAATGATAGTTCTGCGTACTCTTCGAAAGCTGCTCACGCTGCCTCCCACCCTCCATGCGATTCAACCACAAACGGTACTCGTGAATTTTGTCGCGCGTCACATCTTTTGGTGAAGGATTCTTCGCAAAATCTGAAAATCGTCGCAAATAAAAATCATAATTACGAATGGTGCGATTCGAGCGTCCACGTTCGATCTCGAGGTACTCAAGAAAGTCAGTAATCAGTTGATCAAGTTTTTTCATGTACCGAAATTATACGACACATCCACATCGATCGTCGACATGCAACGCTTCTCTTGACGAATCTCTATTCGATTCGTCTTTCACATGCTAAACTTGTGGAACATTTGATCTATTAATCAAACGCATGGGTACCCACAAGGGGCACCCCTACAAACACCTTATGGAAAAACAAAATCTTTTTGACGTCATCCCATCTAAAACCGCGTTTTACCTGGGAATTGGAGCAGCCATCCTTGGAATTGGAACACTCGGTTTTATCTTGCTTTCAACCTGCATGTTCCGCGGAAGTTGCTCTGTGAGCGATTTGTCGCTCGGCAGTGGAAAAGCCATTGCGGTAAATAACGCACCAGCTGGCGATGACGCCGCACCGGCTCCAACTGGAACCGTTCCTGCCGTCTCAAACGAGGACCAGATTAAAGGAAACAAAAACGCTCCGGTCACTCTCATTGAATACTCAGATTTTCAATGCCCATACTGCGGCGCATTTGAACCAACCTTAGACGCGGTCATGGCAAAATATAAAGACCAGGTACGTATTGTTTACCGCCACTTCCCATTATCTTTTCATCCAAACGCTCTCCCGGCCGCTCTTGCGTCTGAGTGTGCGGCTGAACAAGGAAAGTTCTGGGAGTTTCATGGCGCCATGTTTAAAAATCAAGACGCTTTGACGGCAGACTACTTCAAAAAACTCGCGGCCGACAACAAACTCAACCTCAACAAGTTTAACGATTGTGTCAGCACACAAAAATACTTGAACAAAGTTCAAGACCAAGCGGCAGCAGGTGGTGCAGCAGGAGTAAATGGAACCCCTGGAACATTCGTGATTGGAAAAGATGGAAGTGCAACGCCAATTACGGGAGCTGTCCCAGAAGCAACACTTTCCGCAGCTATTGATAAGGCACTCGGCAAGTAACGCGACAATAAAAAAATATCCCTGACCCAGGGATATTTTTTTATTGCCATCGCTAAGTTCGAACCGTATCCGCGAGGCGATTAATCACGAGAGAGATTGCTGCTGCAACAAAGAATGAAACGGTGATTGGGAGATAAATGTTTAAAACCAAGAGGAAAATTATAATAAAAATGCGACCAATATTTAATGACATCTCACGCAATACGGTGTATTCATCAATGTAATGTCCTGCATCCGCTGCCTGCTCATACGTCAGTGCGTCCATGGGGGTCTGCAGAAAAATGGAGCCAAAGCTGTGAAATGTTGAGGCGGCGAATACTCCCGTCACGGTTTGCACAAGCCCTTTCCAAACCCATCCAAGCGCATACAATCCTGTTCCGATATGAAGCATCCGTTTTGCGGAAACCTTGTCTGTTTCTTTTCCAATAAAAATCTGAAAGAGAAGTGTTGTGATAATGATAAACGCGGAGAAAAATCCAATGTTCAAATAATCACCCTCAAAAAGCATGTAGAGAAAAATGGGCCATACAAGAATTCCAATGGTATTTTCTGCTCCAAATGCCATCATAGAAATCGACATGGGCCGAAACCGTTTGGAGAATAATTCGCGAAAACTTTGCCAATACCCGAATTCATATTGCACAGATTTGGCGGGAAGAAAATAAAGCGGGAGAAGGGAACACAGAACCAGAAAAAACCCGAGGGCGAACGTTGCGGAATAACCATACAAAACAATCAACGCTCCAGAGACAATCGGACCGATCACTCCAATAATGTGTTGAAGCACAAAAAGAGCACTAATCTGACGCCCGCGTTTTTCTTTTGAGGAGAATTCCGCAAAATCAATGTGAAATGGGGACCAGTAAAGCGTGCTTGTAAACATAAGCGCCACAAGCCCAATACCCATCAAGATAAAAGGAGAAACCGGAGTGTTTTGTCCCAGAAGAAAAAACATGAAATAAAAAACAGACAATCCAAGCACACCAATCATCATACTTTTTTTCAAACCAATCTTTGAAAAAATCTTTGCACCAGGAACATAGAACGGCAACTTTAAGAGTTGATCAACAAGATAAAATAAGAGAACAGCTTGAAATGATCGATGAAAAAAATCGAACAAAAAAATCGGAAGGAACAATCCGATAATGCTTGAGGCAGCGTACGCAAGGAGCCGATTGAGGGCGAGTGTTGGAAGCGCAGCCGCGTGTCCAAAAGAAAATCTGTGCGTATGAGAAAACGAAGGACGATTATCAATCGATAGCATAGAATGCTATTATAGCAGAAGTTCGTAATACATTTTTTTATGATCTCCGGTCTTCACCATTTTCAAAAACGCAAACGCGGAACAAAAACCCTTGAACCTATTCCGGGAAACACAAAACTCGTACGCACGGTTGATCATCTCGCGTATTTATCTGTGATTGTTCCACTCATGACGATTCCGCAGTTCATCACCATCTTTGCCCACCACAATGCCTCCAACCTTTCCCTCATCACCTGGGGAACATATCTTGTGAGTGCGGTCTATTGGACTACCTACGGCTGGCTCCACAAAGAAGCCCCCATTTGGTTTCCAAACAGCCTGATGGTTCTCGTGGACATTGGGGTTGTCGTGGGGATTTTACTCTATGGATAGCTAAATATTTGACAAAGAAGCCTTATATCCTTATATTAGCCGCATAACTCACAGGCCTCTGACTCGGTTTCGTGGACTCGAGCCCCCGATTCTCGGTTGACAGGCATGAAATCACAAATCTATGCTCGATGTTAAGAAAAAACTCAAGATTATTGAGAAATTCCGCACACACGCTTCTGACACAGGGTCACCGCAAGTCCAGATCGCGATTTTAACCTCAGAAATCTCTGAGCTTACGGATCACTTGAAAGACCACAAAAAAGACTTTTCATCTCGCCGTGGACTCATCAAAAAAGTCAACGAACGCCGCCGCTTGCTCAAATACCTTGAGCGCGAAGACGCAAAAGCGTTTTTGAAACTCAAAAAAGAACTCGAATTGAAGTAATATAAAAGCCTCGCCCCTTCGGCGAGGTTTTGCCTTTTTCTCGCACGCACTTTTTTTTCGTGTGCAACCTAATTCGCACGGGAGGGTCGCGACCCTCCCCTACATTTTTCTATGCAACACCCAGACCAACGTGTCGGCATTTTTATCGACACACAGAACATGTATTACTCGGCGCGTTATCTTTTTAAACGCAAAGTGGATTTCAAACACATTCTTGAAGACGCAACAGGCGGACGCAAACTCATTCGTGCGATGGCGTACGTCATTACAACGAAAGGAGAAGAAGGGCGTCCGTTCTTCGATGCTCTTGAGAAAGCAGGGATTGAACTTCGCGAAAAAGATTTGATCGAATATGCATCCGGCCACAAAAAAGGTGATTGGGATGTTGGCCTGACCATCGACGTCGTGCGCATGCTCGACATGCTCGACGTCGTCGTCCTTGTCTCGGGCGATGGCGATTACGCACCGCTCGTACAATATTGCCAAGCACGCGGACGCATCGTAGAATTGATTAGTTTCGGCGAAACAACTTCGTCGATCCTGACCGGCGTTGTTGATGCGCACATCGACATGTCGCAAAACAAACGACGCTATTTAATTGGACCTGCATTGAAACCTGCGTACGAAAAAAAACAGTCACGCGATGAAAAACCGAATTACAACGACGAGCCAGAGTATCTTGAGCCAACAAATACAGATGACATTGGCGAAGAACACGAAGATGATCAAGTCACGCAAGGATTCTTCATGGAATCAAAACCAAACAACGACCAAGAAGATTCACGCGAACGAAGATTGGAGTTTTAAAATGATTACGCGGTGAGAGGCTTGCGAAACTCGCAAGCCTTACACGGATTAATCATTAACCCGATTCTGCAGAGACAACGAGATCTCGAGAAGTTGCTCGACATCTTACGCTTCTGCAGAATCACAAATTATGAACAAGATTCAGAAATTCGAAACGCAATGGGGTGGAAAAACATTGTCGATCGAAGTCGGAAAGTATGCAGCACAAGCGAACGGCGCTTGTATGGTGCAATACGGAGACACCGTGATCCTTGCAACCGCAACGCTTAGTTCAAACAAGCGCGACGGAATCGACTATCTTCCACTCATGGTTGATTACGAAGAAAAACTCTACGCTGCAGGACGTATCAAAGGTTCTCGCTTCATGAAAACCGAAGGTCGCCCAACCGATGAAGCGATTCTCACAGCCCGATTTATCGATCGCGCTTTACGCCCACTCTTTGATGATCGCATTCGCAATGACATTCAAGTTATTGTGACTTGTCTCGCCTTCGACGGCGAAAATGATCCAGATGTTCTCGGCCTCATTGGCGGAAGCTGTGCCCTCGCGATGTCAGACATTCCATGGGACGGCCCACTCGGTTGTATCCGTATCGGCCAAATTGAAGGCGAATGGGTGATCAACCCAAGCTACGAAGCGCGTGAGAAGTCTCTTCTCGATCTCGCGTTCGCAGGAACAACTGAATCCATCATCATGGTGGAAGCGGGAGCAAACGAAGCGCCAGAAGATGTTGTGCTTGAAGCATTCTGGTTTGGACAAAAACATTTGAAAGAACCGATGGAACTCATCAATCAAGTTGTGAAGGCTGCGGGAAAAACAAAAGTTGATATTCTTTCTCCAAAAACAGAAGAGGAAAAAGCGATCTTGGTCGCTCGCGAGCACGTCGAAACACTCGTACGTCCTTACATCCTCGAACAGGTAAAAGAATTGTTCTTCAAAGCACCGCAGGCAACAAAAGGTGAGCGTGCGGCGCAGAAAACAGAATTGAAAGCACGCACGAAACAATTCTTGATCGACAAAGGTGTTGAAAAAGATCAAATCAAATACGGAACAGACATCGTGATCGAAGTTCTCGAGAGCGAGTTGACTCGTGCGGTGATCGAAGACAGTAGACGTGTTGATGGTCGCGGACTCGATGAGATTCGCGCGCTTCTTGCCGAAGTTCAACTCCTCCCACGCATTCATGGAACCGGACACTTCATGCGCGGAGAAACACAAGTTCTCACAACCATCACCCTCGGCGCGCCTGGCGACGAGCAAACATTGGACGGAATGGAAACGGTTGGAAAAAAGCGTTACTTTCATCACTACAACTTCCCTCCTTTCTCTGTTGGAGAAGTAAAACCACTTCGCGGACCATCTCGTCGCGACATTGGACACGGTGGACTCGCGGAAAAAGCACTTCGCGGAATGATGCCGGACAAAGAAGCGTTTCCATACACCGTCCGCGCTGTATCCGAAGTCTTCGGATCAAACGGATCAAGTTCGATGGCATCCACCTGTGGATCAACCCTCGCTCTCATGGACGCTGGAGTCCCAATCAAAGCAGCGGTTGCAGGAATCGCGATGGGACTTGCTTCTGACGACAAGGGACGTTTCAAAGTTTTAACCGACCTTCAGGATCTTGAAGATGGAGAAGGTGGAATGGACTTTAAAATCGCTGGCTCTCGAGACGGTATTACAGCCATTCAAATGGACACAAAAACAAAAGGGCTTTCCCGTGAAATGGTTACACAAGCGGTGAACCAAGCGAAAGTCGCTCGCATGCAAATCCTCGATGTGATGGCAAAAACAATTGCGGCACCTCGCCCAGATCTTTCCCCATACGCACCTCGCATCATCACTCTTCGCATCAACCCAGAATCTATTGGTGCGGTCATTGGCCCAGGTGGAAAAATGATCAACGAGATTATTGCGACAACAGGCGTTCAAGCGATCGACATTGAAGAAGACGGACTCGTCATGATTACGTCAAAAGACTCAAACGGAGCTGACCAAGCAAAGGCTTGGATCGAATCTCTGACGCGAGAAGCCAAAGTTGGCGAGATTTATCAAGGAAAAGTCGTCCGTGTCATGGACTTCGGCGCGATTGTCGAATTCTTACCAAAGAAGGATGGAATGGTTCACGTGAGCAACATGGCCCCATGGCGCGTTGAAAACGTAACTGATATTGTGAAGATGGGTCAGGTGGTTTTTGTGAAAGTCATGGAAATCAATCCAGACGGAAAGATCAGTCTTTCCATGAAGGAAGCCCCTGGAAACGTTTATCCAGAACGTCCAGCCCCAAGCGCGAGCGGAACGCCACGACCTCCAGCAGCTGGAGGATCTGGCGACCGCCCAAAGCGTCCATTCTTCAAGAAAAATGCAACACCTTAATATTCCACTGTCTAGAAATTCCAAAACAACCCGCCGAACTCGGTGGGTTGTTTGGATTCTAGCGGCCGGAATCTTCTCAATCATGCTCGCAACCGCATGGATAAGCACCCTTTGGTTTACACGAGATACTATTTACAAAGCCGCTCCTGAAAACACTACGATCGCGGTTCGGTTCTTTATAAGCGGAAAAAAGGGTGAAATTGTCGAATCAATAACAAAAAACATTCCGCTTATTTCGAATAGATCTCTCACCCTTACGGATCTGTCCCCTTATATTTCCGGAGAGTTTGTCCTCTTCGTTAATAAAGATGGATCAAGATCCATTGCAATACGAAAAGGGAAAACAGCCCTTCCACAATCTCTTCTCGATTCTCAAACAGTTGCCGTACAGCCGATTGGGCACAACATTGTCTTACTTTCAGAGAAACAAGTCATCATAAAACCATTTCAAATCAAACCAAAACTGCTTCCTGGAATTTCCCTCCCAGGAAAACGTTGGATTGGCGAACTTGTTGATCAGACAAACACGAAAAGATCTTTTCTGTTTGCCACAAAAAATCATGTAGAGATGACTCTTCCTGTTGTACACACAGATGGACAGGCATTCAAACAAATTCCAAATGACACATTCGCATATTTGTCTACTCCATTCTTGCCAAACACATCAAACGAATTCTTGGATCCTTTTCTTCCGCTCATGCAATCCGTTGTGGATCCACAATTTTTGGCACACTTGAATGATCTGGCAAACAATAAAAGTCAGCTTCTTCTCACCAAAGATGCAAATGGGGTCGGTTTTTTCCTTACAATAACTCCGTCAGAACTTAAAAAAGACATCGATATCGAACAAGCTTTACGTTCCATTGCCGCCCTGAATACCCCAAAAATCCAAGAAACACTTCTTGACGATGGCTCATCTATCAAAGAAATTATCGCGAACCCGAACTCCGTTTCTGTAGAACAGATCACTCTCCTTGGAACACAGATCAATCGCATTCATGTAAATAACGTTGATTTACTGGCAAGCCGCGCACAAAATCATAAGATTTTCCTCACAAATCGCGAATCGCTTTTTCGCTATACAAAAGAATCAGCAAAATCGGCAAACAAGATTTGCTCAGGTAATATGGCCGGCATTGCCTTGCAGCCGCTTGTAACAATGCAAAACCAATACGCAAATGTTCCAAACAACAGTGCTATTTTGTTATTTGCCCAAAATTTCTCAAGTATTGGCGTTAAAAGTGGAATAGTTTCAACAACGATTCGCTTCTGTAAATAGGCTGTGGATAACTGTGGGATAAGTGGTATAAATTGTGGATAACTTTTTATCTTCCACATATGCTGTGCACACATTTTTTTCTCATAGTACGATTTTAATTCTCAACAAAGCACAAAAGTATAGATTGACCTTTGGGTCTTTTTTTGGTATTATATATGTGCAGTCGTGAAACACTGCTTCGTACCTTTTCCATCTCTGAGATCCTCCTTTATCCCGACCACAGCTGTCGGCAAGCTCCCCACGCTTGAATTATGATTCAGGAACCATGATCTCACGCACATCTACTGTTCTGATTAAAAACAAAAACAAAATCGAACAACATCTAGGTTCGCCCAAATTATGACGACCTTCTGGTCTTCGCCTGGGTAAAACCATTGAATGGTAGATGACAAGAGCTTCTTCTTAAATGAAGTAGTTGTACCGGTATGGATGTCGAGTTTTGAACGTCAATAAAGGATTGAACCCAAAACCCGATATCTAAACCGGTCGCTAATTCGTTTCCTAGCCCCTTCGGGGGCTTTTTTCTTTTCTCGCTTCTTTATGCTATGCTGGCTTCATTAAAGATTTGAATGGATGTTTTTCCATCACCCTCATATGACAAAGGATCTTGTTTCAAAAGCAAAAACTCTCTTGGAAGAAGAAAAAATGCGCCTTGAAACGGAACTCTCCAAGTTTTCACACAGAAACCCAAAAGCAACCGAAGAAAGCTTTCAAGCAAACTTTCCAAATAATGGGGATAGTGAGGATGAAAACGCTTCTGAAGTTGCCCAATTTTCTGATAATCTTTCTTTGGAAGACGAACTCGAAAAGGCGTTACGTGATGTCGAGTCCACGCTGAAACAAATCGATAAAGGGAATTACGGAACATGTAAGTATTGTCATCAACCCATTGATGAGCGCCGACTTCTTGCGCGCCCAACCTCAAGCTCATGCATTCAATGTAAAAAAACCCTGACTCAAGAAGTGTGAAAAACCTTCAAAAACATCTTTATTGGTTCCTT